>Ga0326511_10002906_pt1 | contig 13846 bp, 13 predicted proteins | sample 0_2496_0518_D_FD_203701 | JGI IMG/M metagenome (GOLD analysis project Ga0326511, IMG submission 203701) | Bovine rumen microbial communities from UC Davis, California, United States - 0_2496_0518 | ecosystem: Host-associated > Mammals > Digestive system > Stomach > Rumen | place: USA... | reverse complement strand
ACACGCCAATAGTCTAATGAGTCCTTCTTGTATGATGCATTAAATTCCGTGTAAAGTGGAATAAAAATCACACCAGCAATTACTACAATTACAGCTGCCATACCACCTTGTACAAAAGACTGCAATATTGTGTGTGATGTAACATGTGCGTCAACAATTGCTACGAACAGAAATGTAAACATGATTGCAATGACATACAATAGCATCAAAGCTCCAAATAAAGATGTTCCTATCAAAATTGAAATACCGAGTAGCATTCATGTCTCCTTAGTCTTTAAGATAGTTTTCGATGAGTTCTTCAAGAATTTCAGATGGTTTCATGCCCTCATGAGCAGCTGCCCAATCAACCCATTCAGAACGATAATTTTCTGACTTGAGGTTATTTGCGATATATTCCAAACCTTTCTTGATTTCGCCAACCGTTGGAAGATAGACACCATTGCGTCCGCTTTTTGAAATAACCTGATGAACCCAAATGCGGTCTTTGTAAGAAGAGTAACCATAACGAGCGCGGCTTCTGTCATAGGCTGCATACTGTCGAATATCCTCAGACTTTCTCTGAGCTTCTTCTTTTGTATCAAAGATGCCGCCCTGAGGGAAGAATGTTCCAACTCCCAAGCCTTCAGTTATGATGTATGCAAATTCCCAAGCTTTCTCATCATCCCAAGTTTTTCGAGAAGAGTCGAATGATGTTTTGATAACCGCCCAGTGAATAAAGTTTTCGTATTTGTTAGCCATAGTTTACCTCTTTACATATATAATATATGAAAAAGCACAGAAAGGTTCAAAAAAAAATGCAAACTTTTTACAGTTTGCATTTGGCAGTTTTTTAGCTATAAAGTCGATTCAATGTCTTGTATGCATTTTCTTCAACTTCAACAATTTTTTTCGAATGTCCGCAATTGTCCATTTTTTCACTCAAGTCTTCGCGTGAAATATTCTGGCCATCAAGGCGTACATTCTCATTTGGATTGTAAATAGGCGTTCCTTCACTTGGTTCACCAACAACTTCTCTAAGTCTCTGCATATTAGTTTTCTCCTTCTGGAATTGTAAGCTGCTCTTGAAGAGTTGTTTGCAATTCATTCTCTATTTTATTAGCATCAAGTCCTTCACGAAGAACTGTGCTACCAACTGGCCCATCATTTTGTTTAAGAACACCAACAGCTTCAACAAGTTTGTTGCTTAATGGACTAACCATAATTGCATGCTGGTTGTATCTTCCATCTGGTTTTTTCCATTCAGTCAAATGGTTCTCTTTCAACCAATGGAAATAAATATCTTCACGAGATGAGAAATATGCATCACGCAATCTCTGTTCACGAAGTCTTCTCTTCTTGTTCTGTTTTTCACGAAGTAACTTCTTAACTTTAAGATAATATTTACGGTCAATAGACTCATCCATTGAGCTACCATCATCTCCACCACTACCTGAGTCATTATCTCCACCGCTTACGCCATCATCACTTCCATCATCACCACCAAGGTCGAAGTCACCATCATCGCCTCCGCCTCCGAAGTCAAAGTCTCCATCATCTCCACCACCTTCTTCAGCATCAGCTTCATCATTAGCAGCTGCCTGAGCATGAGCAATAGCAGAAAGACGAACCCATCTTTGAAGGTCTGTTGGGTCAAGGAATGTATATTTAGAAAGAATATCAGTTACTACATCTTCAGGAAGTGCTTCACCTTCTTCGAGTCCAAGAACAGAACCAAGAAGCTCAAGAATAGAATTAGACAAGTCAATGGAAGCCTGCTTAGCATTTCTACGCTCATCAGACATTTCTTCAGCTGGGAATCTCATTGAAAGAACGAATGGCGTGTTGTAGTCAAACTCACCAGTGATAGCAAAATGCAAACGAATAAGCTCACCAATACCTTGAAGGAATGTTGACTGAACTGTATAAATATGTGTAGCAAATGGCTTAAATTGTTCTGTAAGTGCAATTCCTGAAACGCCCCAAGACTCTTTTGAAGGGTCAAGATAGCCACGAGGAACACCAGCAGCAAAAGCAACTTGGTCTTCAGCAAGCTCAATATCATCAGTAAAATTATAGTCAACTTTACTTTCAAGAATTTTAAGGTCGAGCAATCCTTCTGGAGCCCAAATCTTAGTGTTTACAGTGTAAACTTCAAGTGAATTGCTTGAAGGTGTGACGCCAATATTCTCATATTCTTCACGAACATTATTTACAGTTTCGAATGCAGTCTCAACACCAACGCCTTCTGTTCCTTTTACAGTGTAAAGTTGAACTGGGAAAGAAGCAGCACGAGCAAGACCTTGCAAAGTCCAAAGTGAATATGCTCTCTTAAATGGTCCTAAACAGAAAATAAGAGGTGGTGTTCCATATGGGAAAAACTCACTGCAGTCTGGATTGTATCTAAAATGCGTTACATCCCAAGGTGGAGCAATAATTCCATCATGGAACTCATAACCAAGAAGCTTTGTGTCATACATGTCTGCAAAGTCATCATTCATCGCATTAAGTGCGTCTTTATCTTTGAACATTTGCAACAATTTATCAATTTTTGCTTTTCTTGATTTATTTAAATCTGTGCCATTTGCAAGCTGCTCTTCAACCTCTGCCATATGCATTGGAGAAAACTCAAGACGCTCTACCAATTCTGGTGCTTTCAAAGGATTGATACGTTCAACACCATTACGTGTAATTTTATTTGCCCAAACAGCTTCACCATATTGTTCAATCTCAAAACATGTTGAAGAAATACGCTGCTGTGTCAAACCCCATTGTGAAAATAATTCATAACATCTGTTTGAAAATGCAACTGATGGTGACTCAACTGTAAGAATACGATTTTGGTCATCCATCATTGTAGCTTCATCTGCAACAAGACGACACGCACGTGAAAGATAAGGGCTATTCGTTACAGCAAAACGCAACTCTGACAAACGCTCTTGACGTTCTTGAATATCAGAATATACGATTGAAGTTTCATTCAAATAATTATTAAATAAGTGGTCAACTGTTGAAGACAACTTTGAATTATCAAAAACATTTCCCAAAGCTGCCTGTTTAGTTCTATAAACTGGATTTCCAACATCAACTTTTACAAATTGAAGTCCTGTATCTTTTTCAAGTTGGGTAGTTGCTTTTTCTTTCGAAATAGGACGCCAACCAAATAAAGAAGACAATCTATAGTTAAAAGACTTGTTTAATAGAGCAGACTTTGGTTTCTCTTTACTTGTAAAAACTGCCATAAATAATTAGTAATAGATTAATTTTTTGGAACAAATTCATCACGCCACCCTGGGCATTCGTCATCTAATTCTTTTGCCATCTGTTTGCAGTCATCTGAAAAAACCCACTCAACTTCAGGATGTTGATTTTTCTTTTGCTGGTCTTTTGGTCTTACAACGCCTTTTACTTCATAAAAAATGCCATTCACTATAAAGTCTGGGTACCATTTTCTGCCTTTACCGTTTTCATCAATATAATTCAAAAATTTCAATTTCATATTTCGTTCAACTGAAGCATGACATATTTTTTCTTCATATGTCATGAATGTAAACTCGGCGAAGCTATCATATGAAACACCGTACGCATAGCCCTTCTTTGCGATTGCTTTATTAAACGGACTATTCGGTTTTACGCCTGTCCATTTATCATTTATTGCATCTTCTTGAAATTTTTCAAATTCTTCAACTGATTGGAATGGCTTAATGCATCCAGTCTTTTTCCAAAATTGATAATTCATTTTAATATTTCATCCTTTCTTCATATTCAATGTCAGGCCGTGTTCGTGGCGGGTATTTTTTAAGACATCTCAAATTATCATCTTTCATACAAATTTGATAAAATCCATTTGCATGAACTCCATAATAAATATAACGTGACATATTTGTTACAAGATAATTTATTGGGTCATCGCCAAAGTCATCTATAAAGCCTAATAAACATTTCCTAACTGAAGAACATCCACAGTCTGCTTGTAAAAATCCAGATGGCATTAGAACAGGTGAAAAGTCACATCCTAACGCTGGCCAAGTTATTTCAGCGACATCATTGTTTGCGTCAGTTTTTGCTCCACGGTCTGAGTAACATAATGGCAATTGAAACTTCCAATATTTTTTATTTTCTAATTTTTCTTCAACATCTGGGAAGTCTTCTGGATAATATGGTGGCCAACCAAAATGTTGAATCCATCTTTGAAGATGGGCAATATGGTCTTTATCGATAATAGCTGTTGAGCCAAAGTGGATGTTTGGTTTATCTTCAAAAAAGTGCATGAGCGTATTCACAACCTTTGCCTGGTCAGTTTGTGCTTCAAGATATTTATTAAATGAAACAATTATGTTGTCAACACCAAACGTTAAAAACTCATTTCTAAAGTCTTCATCTTCATACAGTCTTTTTCCATTTGTGAAGACACAAACTGGCTTTCCATATTTATGCCCAATTTTTACGCATTCTTTTATTGCTTCAGGCTCTAATGTTGGTTCACCACCTTGAAGATGTAAAAACTTAATATATTCGCTTTTTGCAAGTCTATCAACCCATTCGAAGTTTTCAAGTCTCTCTTTTTCATATGAAGCATACTGTTCTGAAGCTGCATAGCAATGTGCACATGCCATATTGCATCTCGTTGTTAGACGTATTTTCAAGTGCCAATACATTCTTTCGAACACGCCTTTCATATCTTCATTTGTGAGTAACATTAAAATCCTCCATAAAAGCGTGCTGTATTTTTCAATAAATTGTTCTGTATATTCTGTTTTCGAATATCAGCATCAGCCATCTTATCAAATAAGCTAATATTCACCATATGGTTCAAGACATTATCTTTTCCAAATTTTGCATCGTAGTCTGCACGTGCATTATCATACAAGTCTTGTTTTGTCAACTTATCATTAAAGCGTAATTGACTCAAAGCCTTATATTCGTCTGTTTGGCGATTATACTGATAAAAACCTTGATATTGTGATAATGAGTTTTCAATATTACGCATATTGTAATATGTTTTTTGTGACTGGTTGTCCATCAAAATGTTTTCAAGAGTGCTGATAAACTTCTCATTTGACATAATCATTTTAAATGTACCATTATCTATCCATACGCGCACTTTATGCCTATTTGGAATAGGCTGCCATGTAATTTCTATAAATTGTTCAAATCTACGTAAACTTTCAGCCTCTAATTCGGCTAATGTCTTTGAAGAAGTGCGTTCTTCTTCTTTTTCATTATCTTCCATAATAAAATAGTCTCAAATAACTAAATCTATATGTCAGGTAGAATATCAACGTTTCAGTCTCGTCTCGCAATGAAACAAGACTCATTCAAACGAAAAATTATAGATGGCTCAAATATTTTCTTGGTTTCATCACCAGTTGATTGCTTTTTGATTAAAGCAAAGAAAACTTATGAAGGTGATGATGATACTTGGGTAGTTGAAAAGACAGACGTCATTCCAGTTGTGTTCCCAGCTCTTGAAGATGTTCCATTCAGAAAAGTTCGAGTTGATGGCGTTACAGGACAATGGACGCTTTCATCTTTAATAGATGCATTTGAAGATGGACAACAAGAAAAAATGTATACACTTCAAGTTCCTTGGGGAATTGATATTGATGTTGGCGATTTGATAATTCGTGTATTTATTGATGAAGCACAAAAAGTAAATGCTGTTGTTCCTATGCAAGTTCAAGAATTGTTGGGAACTTTTGGCCAAATGAAAATGATTATGCAAAAATGTGCATGCACTATTCCAACTGATAATTTCCCACAAGAAGTTGTTGAATGTATTCGTGAAATGTCTAAAAGGAGAAGCGCAGTTGCATATTGATATTTTGTCACCTGAACAGGTTTTAGAATATACTGAAGGTTTTTCTCTTCCAAAAATCTATATTGAGCGTGATGCTCTATATAGACAAAATTGGCTTCATTTGACTGATGATGACTATACAAATGATGCTTTTGTTTACATAATGCCAAGTGAAACACATAATATCTCAAATGGAATTTGGGTTTCTGTGTTTGAAGTTAGAGATAAAGGAAAAGGATTTGGAACAAAATGTATAGACTGTCTTAAGTCATTAGCACAACAACTACATAAAAATAACTTGGCACTTCATGCAAAAGATAAAAGCGCCAAGTTATTCTATTTGTCAAATGGTTTTAATCAAATAAATGATTTTGATGACTTAATGCTCAGCATATGGTAAGACTTCTTTTGTTGTCCAAAATTTTCCATTTCTTGGCTGTGAGTTTCGTAATGAAGTTGCTTTCACCCAAATATATTTTGTCATGTTTTTATTAAACAATAGATACCATGCTTTTGGGTCATTTCTAAATACTTCTGAAGCGCCAGTTTTTGTGATTGTGCCATAAAATGCGTCTGGCTCATTTGGCCCAGCACGTTTTACATCAATTCTCTGAGTGATGTCACCATTCTTAATAATTTGAATGTCGCCATATTTTGCATCATTCTCAGGCGACCATTTGTTTCCCAGCCATTCTTTAGTTGGGATTGCTTCATATCCTTTTGAATTGAACCAATTCAGCGCATACTTTTCAGCTTCTTCACCATATGCGCCTCTGAACTCATCATATGCCATTTTAGATTGTCTTCCAGAAGTTTTTGTCTGTATTTGCAAATGACTGTGATTTGTCAAGCAAACCTTTTGTGTAGATTTTCTTTGGATTGAGCTTCATGTCGTTACACCAGCTGTAGATGATACGATAGTCAGCATATGCTCCCAAAGAAGTTCCGAGGTTGATGTCCTTAGTTTCCTGCTTTTTCTGAAGATTGAACTGTGCCTTTTCAATACGCTCATTCTGTTTCTCAAGCTGAGCTTCAAGTTTGGCACGTTTTTCCTTCAATTTAGCAAGCTTTTCTTTTTTCAAAGTCGGCATCTTTGCATATTTTGCTTTGATAGACTTTTCTTCTTCATCAAGTTTGGCAAGCTTTTCTTCCTGCTTTGCTTTAACTTCAACCATTTTATCCTGAGAAGCTGTTACTTTCTCTTTGGCTTTTTCTTCCTGCTCTTTGAAGTTTTTTGCAACATTTTTCTGATGGTTGAGAGTTTTTGCAATCTCAAGATTTGCGCGATACATTGCTCGAACTTTTTCAGCATCGGTTGAGTTTTCATCAACTTTCTGTTTCTTCAATTCATCAACCAAAACTTTGTTACATTTTGCAGTACGCAAAACTTTTGGTGAGATGTTCGGATTGAGTTCTTTCAAGAAAGCTGAAACATCAGCTGATGAAACTTTATTGAAGATTTCTTCTCCGTCTTTTGCAGCATCGAAGAGCTTTTTGAATTCATCATATATTTCATCTGGGACCTGAATATCACGTGTAAATCTCACACTGTCCTTGCCGTAAAAATCAAGATTAAAGGTCTTCATGTTTTCTCCTTGTTACGGATATAATATATGAGATTAATAAAAATTGTTCAAAAAAATTTGCATCTTTTGAAAATAAACTAACTATATAATTAAACAATGACGCTTATTAAGAGCGTCTGTCTTTCAAAAATTTCTTAAAGGAAATTACCAAGATTCATATATTTTGGTACAAGTTTGTTTTTATATAACACTGAAATACACTTTTAAATATAAGTGAATGTCATTTTAAGATATTTGTTTTGAAGACTTCTATTCTAAAAGGAGAATTATCAAAATGGGTATGAACTCAGCAATGAGCGCAAAGAATGCTAATGCTCGCGCAGAAGCAGTACAGAAAATGTACAAGGATGACAGAAATTTCAGAGCTGACAAGCTTATCGAAGCTTGGTCACGTATTCCTGAAGTAGGTGAAGGTTTGAAAACAATGCCAGTTGGTGTTGCTCGTAACACAGCTATCAACTTGGACCGCCAGTACAACTTTATGAGCAACTTGAAAGAGTCTCAGATGGCAACAGCATTGAACAACTTCACACCAGAGAATATGCTTCGTCTTGTAAGACTTTCAATGCCAAACCTTATCCGCAATAAAGTATTTACAGAAGTTGCTCTTGAAACAACAAAGGATAGCATCCAGTACGTTCGTCCATTCTTCAGCAAAACAGCTAATGGACATGACTTGAACGACCGTGACTCAACATATGGTGGACGTGAAGGTGACGACTACGACCCATGGGAGTACGGAAAAGGTGGTGACTTCAACCGCGACGAGTTCCGTAAGGCTCTCTATGAAGATGTTCGTGACCGCCACAACATGGAAATCGCAAACGTTCCTGTTGATGGTAAAGTCAATGATGAACAAGTAAAACTCTTCTTCAAAGACCTCACAGACGGTACAGATGTTCCAGGTCTTTCAGAGAGCGCAAAACACCTCTCAACAAAATGGGGTAAAAATGGTGCTAACTACGTTGATGGTTACGTAGGAATCTTCGGTTACAATGATGGTGATGACAGCAACACTGTAGACCAGCAGCTCATCGCAGCTCAGGACAAACGTTCTGGCGAATTCCTTGCTGCTCCTGGTTTCAAAGTTGAGATGATTAAGCCAGTTGCTTACCGCAGCAAGTTCCTCAACAACCACGAAGCTGGTATCACAGTTATGCCAAAGACTGACGAAATCGAAGCTGCTTTGAAGACTGAAGGTCCTGGTGTAATGATCGTAAAAGTTTCTACAACAGAAGATGTTGCTAAGAAAGCTCCTTGGTTCAAAGAAGGAAGCACAGAAATCCGTGCTTATGGACGTTTCAACGCTGAGAGCGACTTCGAAGGTAACCACCTTGGTGAAGTTGAAATCCAGTTGACAGACTACCAGTTCAAACCTTCTATGACATCAATTGGTGTTTCTTGGTCACAGCTCACAGAAATCACATTGCAGACATCTTACAGCACATCAGCTGAAGAGCTCTTGGTAAGCTACGCTTCTCAGGAAATCCGCTCAGCTCTTGACTACCGTGCAATCAAACTCGGTTATCAGATGGCTAAGACAAATGCTTCACATAACCCTAACTACTACTATGTATTTGATGCTGCTTACTCAACAGAGGATGTTCCAGCTAATACACGTGGTGCTAAAGACGGTTACCGTGACAACGCTTCAACAATTGTTTCAGCATTTGATGCAATTGGTGATGTTATTTATGACGAAATCCTCCGTGGTGGTGTAAGCCGCTTGGTAGGTGGTCCTTCAGCTGTTTCTTACTTGAAACTCGCTCAGGGATTGTGGAGCCCAACTGGTAAACAGGCATCTCGCGGTGCTCACCAGGAAGGTACATTCGATAGCATGCCTGTATTCAAGGTACCATCAAGCATCATCCCAACAGATGAAATCTTGACAGTATGGAAAGATGACCAGGTTGAAACAGAAGTTTCTATCGTATTCGGTACATTGGTTCCATTCTTCTCAACAGGTATCATTCCTCGTAAGAACTTCTACAAGGAAGCTGGTATCGCTACTTGGGGAGACCACCAGGTACTCAACCGCCGCTTCTTGGCAATCGTTAAGATCGCTAATATGAAAGACTTCAACAAGAAGGCAGACTAAGTGTTAGCTTCTAACGAATAAGAAATGCCGCTCTTCGGAGCGGCATTTTTTTATTAATCACTAATTTTATTATGGCTAATAAAGAGTTTAGTTTTAAGCTTTCATTCATCTTTTTTATTCTCGCTTCACTTTCAAATGGAGCTGGTCTTTTAATTGACATTTTCAATTATGAAAACACTGCCATCGGCAATATAAATCTTGTCTCTGTTGCTATTAGTTTTTCTTTAGTTTTCATATTAGGCATTTTTATTATTTTTATTCTCAACAAATATGATTTATACCCAAAAATAATAATCTTTTTAATGGCATATGTCACATTTCCAGCTTTACTAGTTTCGAGCAAAGATGGTGGCTTCATCTATTTCTTAAATCTTATTTCATCAACATTTGGTTTAGTTTCTTATCTTGACAAAAATCTTGGAAAGTTTGGATTTTTTCCTATAATTTTATATGACTTTTTAATTTGGTTAAAAATAAAATATCAAATAAATATTGAAAATGTCGAGTTCTATACAATAAATTCTACCAGAGTTTTAATTGGAACAACTGTCTCATATTTGTTTACGTATGTTGTTACTTATATATCTTTCAGAAAATTATATGAAGTAAATAAAAAATTGCGTGAGCATGCGCATAAAGACCAACTTACTGGTGCATATAATCGATATTATCTATACGACCAAGATTTGACAAACTGCGGTATTATTATGATTGACATCGATAATTTTAAGAAATTAAATGATGAGTATGGCCACAACAATGGTGACGCTTCATTAAAGTCATTATACAGAATATTACGAGAGACTTTACGAAAAGATGACAAGGTTGTTCGCTATGGTGGTGAAGAGTTTATTATCATTTTAAACAATTTGAATTCTAAACAAAATTTATATGAGATTGCTGAAGCTGTTCGTATTTCTGTTTTAAGTAAAAGCAGAGTTGACACTTCTATTAAAAAATCATTTTCTGTTTCGGTTGGAGCTGTATTGTATGACAATAAGCTGACTCTTGACCAAAATATCAAAGTTGTTGACTCACTTTTATATTGTTCTAAACATTCTGGAAAAAATAAGACTTCTATTGGTGACTAACTAATTTTATATTATGGCAGACATTATAAACTCATTAAAAGTTGCAAATAGGCTTAAAGAAATAAATGGCGGAGCAATTCTCGGTTCAAATAATATACTAAAAACAGACATTTTTACAAAAAATGCAAAAGCTCATAATTGGACTGACCAAATGATAAATCGATTTTGTGAACTTGTAAAAACTTTTCAAAATAAAAAAAGAAATAATTGCGCTGATATGTCTTTTGCAACTCTCTTTTCAGAAATTATTGCTAATCCAACAAGCTTTGGAATAAAACCTCTTACAGGTGAAACATTAAAATATGCACAAGGAATTGCAAAAAATGCTTCAATGGCAACACGTGGTGTTATTTCTCGATCACATGTAAAAGAAGCTCTCGGTGCTAGCCCATGGGATATTTTTATAAATGTTGAACCTATAGAACAAAAACCAGAGTCTAACACTATAATAAAAGAACCAGACTTTTCAAAAGGCATTCTTATATTTCCATTAAATCCATTTTTTCCAGGACTTGCTGAAACACAAAATATCGCAAAATATATAGAAACAAAATATAAAGGTTTTAATATTATCAATTGTGTTTTAAATAAAGGCGGTGATGGTAAATTCAGCTATTCAGCTATAGAAACATATAAACAACATAGACTTGGTGTAAATTCAAGTCTTAGAAACATTGGATGTATTACATCGTTAAAAACATTTGCAAAAATTCTTATAGAAAAAAGTAATGCTGATAATGCTCAAACGCTACAATCAATACGTGGCTCTATCGATAAAAGTTTACTTCCAAGAAATAGAATTATTGAAAAAGCGCTTTTAAATGAAGATGGCACTGCATTTACACAAGCAGGTGTTGGTGGACAGTCAGACTTCAGCAAAGAAACTCAATTTAGTGGTCAACTTAATACTGATGAAAATGGAAAAAAATCAATATCAATCATTTGTTCTCCAGAATATGACAGTATGATTAGAAATGGTGAGTTTTTAAAGATTCTTGATGAAGCTAATATAACTGTAAATATTTACACAGATAATAACTTAAAGACTGACTCAATTTCTTCAAACGGAAAAAAAGTTTTTAATGCAATTTTACAATATGTAAATGGTAAAAAGTTTCTTTCTGCTGAGAAACGTGACACAGAAGATTTACAAAAATCACAAAACTCATTAAATAATAATGATGCATCAATCAATCCCTCTGACGCAAAAGTTGGCGAAGACAGTGAAAACATAACTAATGTAGGAGACACTAGACTCGGTGATGCTAATGATAAAGAATCTATAGATTGGTCTTGGGATAATATTAAAGCAAATGGCGGAGCAAAGTTTTATGTAAATAAACTTTATTCTGACGTTGAAGCTATTAAAAAAGGAGTAGACGATGGAGGTAATCCTTCACAAATAGCAAAACTTACTAAACAAATTTTCGCAGAAGTCGGTAAAGAATGGGCTGCAGCTTTAACTGATGCTGCTGATTTTGGACTTGAAGGTATTGGACTTGGTTGGATAATGCCACTTATTAAAAAAGGAAGTGAAACTCTTCGTAATGAAAAAAATAATAAAAAATATGAAGGCGTTGAAGCTTTTGTTAGAGACTCTCTTTTTAGAAAAAATATTGCCCCAATACTAGGAAACTCACGTGAGTTTATTGAACCTGCAACAAATAAGGACACTAAATAATTATGGCTGAAAAAAATTACTATATAGAACCAAATGATAAAATTGAGTTTAAAAATATCATTGCGTCTTTACAAAACTTTTATAACAAAGACGCTAAAAAAATAAATAGAAGCCAAGTTTACAATACAGTTGCGTATAGAAACAACAATGGAGATTGTATTTCATTTTCATACGACGGCAAAAAAGTTATTATTTTTCATTGTGCATATAGCCAACTTGTTCAGCTTAAAACAAATACAACCGCTATAAACCAGAGACTATTACAAGACAAGTTTAATATAATTGCTAAAGAATATCCAAATGCTGGCTCAGTAATTTTTAATGGAGCTTATAAATCATGGGAAGACAAAAGTGTAGGAATAACATATAATATTACACAGAAGTTAGAAAAAGAACCTCTTACTAGTTCTTTCTATATTTATTTGAAAAACAATGATAGTTATGGCTGTAGCAAAGGAAAAGACATTAACAAAATTATTGATGATAAAACATTAGAAGCAGAATTTAAAAAGATTATTAGTAATGTTGAAAATATCAAATTTAAAAACTATATTATTGGTAACGTCGCACAAGATGCATTATTAACATTAGACTTAAATAAGCTAGAAAATACTGTAAATAAAAATCTTAGTGATTTTAAAAAGAAATACTCACAACACCCATATCGTGACCAAATAATTCAAGCAGCGGAGGAGAATATGAAAGGAAACAAATATATTAAAGTTGGCAACCAGGCCTACAAAGAAGCTTTCGAGTATTATAAGAAAGCTGCAATGTCAATCTTGAAAACACTTCGAGAAGCTGATGCCACAGTTTCACTTGCAGACCTTAGAGACGTAAGTGATAGCAAAATCAAAGATGGTGTAAATCTTGTTGATAGAATTTACAAGACACCTTCTAATCAAAAATGGGAAAGCCGCGATTTTCTTGATGCTGTTCAGGCTGCACGTGAAGGTGACCAAACAGCAATTGGTTTCTTGATGTACAAACACGCTCCAATGATTATCAATACATATTGGCGCAATTTCTTGGGACCAAATCCAAAAATGAGAAAAGTTCGTATTGAAGAAGATGGTGGTTTGAAGTCTTCTATTCTTGGTTGGATTGGTATTTGTTTGAAAGCTCTTATCAAAGGTGGTGTTGACATCACAAAGAAAAATGGTAATGAACGCCATAAGTTCTCTACACTTGAAGGTTTTGATGAAAGTAAAGTTACTGGTAAACCTGAAAATGCTTTTGCTTCTCACTTCAGAATGGATGTTATTGAACAGGCAAAAGTTTACAATACAATGAATGACGCAAATGGTGTTTCAAATGCTGATACTCCAGTTTCAATGACAGACCTTGAGTTCGATAATGGTCGTGAAAGAACTGATGGCGAAGATGACACATTTGCTCGTGAAGGTCTTGAAGACTCAGTTCTTGATAAACTTTCAAAAGATGACTTCTTGAAAAACTGGTTTGACTATGCTCAAGATGAAACTTTGAATGATGGTAAAAAATGCACTCCAGCTGCAGCTCTTTGGAAATTGCTCACTAATCCAGACGCTACAAACCTTAAAGCTGTTGCTGAAGAAATGGGTGTTTCTCGTGGTACATTCGAAACACTTGTTA
>Ga0326511_10002905_pt1 | contig 13848 bp, 18 predicted proteins | sample 0_2496_0518_D_FD_203701 | JGI IMG/M metagenome (GOLD analysis project Ga0326511, IMG submission 203701) | Bovine rumen microbial communities from UC Davis, California, United States - 0_2496_0518 | ecosystem: Host-associated > Mammals > Digestive system > Stomach > Rumen | place: USA... | reverse complement strand
GTCAGCACAATCCATCTTGGACGGGCTGAAAGAGGCATGGAATAAAGTCTCACAGCGTTGGCTAGGGATAGCGGTTATTAGGAATTCCACGGCGCAATCTATCCTGGACGGATTAAAAGAAGCGTGGAATAAAGTATCGCTGCGTTGGCTGACCATTGGCATTGCGGTAACTACGACAGCACAGTCGATCTTGGACGGATTAAAAGAAGCGTGGAATAAAGTATCGCTGCGTTGGCTTACTATCGGCATTGTAAGAGCCACCACGGCGCAATCGATTAAGGATGATTTAGTGTCGGCATGGAATAAACTTCCGGCGTGGAGTTTAGATGTAGCAATCAGTTCCGCAGTCAAAATAAAGAATGCGATAGATAATGTATGGACATGGGTTAAGGATAACTGGAAGGTAGTTGCGGCTGCTGCGCTGGGAATCGGTATCGCTATCGCAACTCCATGGTCAACAATTGCAACAGCATTAAGCGGATTGTGGGCTGACGTAATGGCTTCGTTTGGAGGAGCATTATCATTTGGAGTATTACCGGTTCTTGGCGGAGGCGATCTTGGTACAAATCCATCTCCCAAAAAAATAAAAGAATATATGGATAACAACATAATGAAGCCCATCGATGAGAATGCATATAAGTTATCAGTAATAGTGAATCTTGTACGCGATAATTGGGAAACTGCAAAAAAATGGATAGAGGACAATGGTTGGAATAAAGAATCCGTTCCGGTTTTTACAACTCTTGTTCGCTATGGTTGGACTTACGTTGACAAGTGGATTAAAGATAGCAAGTATGCACAATCGCCGATTGCACAGCTTATCAGTCTTGCCAAGAATGGTTGGGATTGGGTTGATACCTGGGCGCAACAGTTTGCTCAATCGCCGATTAGCCAGAAGGTAGATTTGGTACTTGGAACAGACTACGTTACTGGCGGCGGCGGTGTCGGCGGCGGCACTGTATGGCGTATGGCTACGCAAGCCCGTGGCGGCATCATTACCGCCGGAGGCGTGACGCCCTTCGCCAGGGGCGGCGTCATCAACGCCTACGCGGGCGGCACGTCCAACGCCCACGGCACGATATTCCTGGCGGGCGAGGCGGGGCCGGAGATCGTGGGCCACGTGGGCGGCAGGACCGAGGTATTGAACAAGAGCCAGATCGCCAGCGCCATGTTCGCGGCGGTGCGAAGCGCCATGGCCCCGGCTGCGGCGAATTTCGCGGCGGCAGCACAGATCCCAAGCGGCAGTGCGACGGAACTCGATTGCAGCGGGATGTACGACATCATCTGCGACGCCGTATCGCAGGCGCTTGCCAGCGACAGTGGACGGCGTGAGCAGACGCAGCTCCTTCGCCAGATCAGCGACAAGGATTTCAGCGCGGAAATCACGACGAGCAGTATGAACAAGGCGCAAACGCGCATGAACCGCAGGGCCGGCGTTACGTTGGTTCCCGTGGGGACATGATGGGAGGGGCAGGATATGGCACAGTCAGATAACCCGATTCGGAGTGTAAACGGCGTGACGATCCCTGCCCCTTCCAAGTACGATTGGAAGGAAAGTGACGTTTCGTCCGCCGATGCAGGGCGCACAGAGGACGGGCTGATGCACAAGGAAACGATTGCCAAGAAGGTCCATATTGAATTGGAATGGCAATATATTCCCGACAGCGATGCGCAGACGTTGCTACAGGCATTCAGCACCAATGAGTATTTTAGCGTGACCTATTACGATTACAAGGCGATGGACTACTTGACCAAGACGTTTTACGTCGGCGACAGGAATGCGAGCGCTTACAACCGCACGTTAAAAATCAGCACAATATCATTCAATATCATCGAGCGATAGGGAGGGCGTTCAATGTACCCAGTTTCAAGCGCAGTCAAGGCCCTCTTTGACGCGGAACAAAAGCAGGTTTTGCGGATCACGGGCATGGACGCCAACGGCGTTAGCATACGGATCACCGAGGCAAACGTGATGCTCGGCAGTTTCAAAATCGACCGCTATTCCTGCAACGGCATTAAACTTGAGGTTGGAACAGCAATTGCGTCCGAAATGACGTGTAAACTGGACAACCGGCAGGGGCAGTTTGACGGCATCGTGTTTGAGGGCGCGGAGCTGCTGGTGGAGGTGGGCATTGCGGACTGGACGCAGGCCGAACCGACTGTCACGTACATCCCTTGCGGCGTTTTTATCCCCGACGAGCAGCCCAGGAGCATGAACATCATCACGCTGCACGCGCTGGACCGCATGGTGCGCTTCGACGCGATCCCGCCCGCCATCAACGCGCCGTGGACCACGGACGGCGACGTGGAGATCACCGATGAAAACGACGAGGTCATCTATTTCAATCACGCGCTGGAGCTGCCGGCGACGGTGGAGGATGTGGTGCAGCGGCTATGCGCGATGGCCCAGGTTGTCTGTACGCAGGACATCTCCGGGTTTCCAAACGTGGACTTTGTTGTTTCGGCGATTCCAAATACCTACCAGAAGATCACGATGCGGAACATACTGCAATGGTGCGCGGGGCTGATGGGCACCAACGCATGGATGGACTGGAACGGGAATCTGCGGTTTTCATGGTATGACGCTGTGACGGGCTATGTATGCACCCCCGCGAATCGGTTCAGCAGCGATCTATTTGAAAACTCCATCGTCATCACCGGGGTGGAGTGGTGGAGTGACGAGGACGACGTATATCTTGCGGGGACGGACGCCTATGTGCTGGATGTGTCCGACAACGCTCTGATCGACGCCGACAACGCGAACGATGTGCTGACCGCGATCTACAACGCGGTCCACAACTTCGCCTACACGCCGTTCTCCGCGTCGGTCATCAACGCGCCGTACCTGTGGCCGATGGACCGGGTGATATTCACGGACCGCAACGGCAACAACCACGTCAGTTTGTTGACGAACGTAAACTGCGGGCTGAACGGCGTCACGGCGATTGCCGCGGCTGGGGAAACGAAGCAAACCGCCGCGTCTGTGGCCCCCAGCGGGTTTACGGTGCAACAGGCGTTGGAGATCAATAGGATGCAGCGGATAAATTCCAAAGCGCTGAGCGAGGCCGTGGACCACGCGACCCAGATGATAACCGGGGGCATGGGCGGCTACGTGGTGTTGAGCGTGAACGCGACCACGGGCCAGACCGAGGAAATCCTGATAATGGACAGCCCGGACAAGGAGACGGCGGTCAACGTGTGGCGGTTCAACCAAGGGGGACTTGGTCACAGTTCCAACGGCTACAATGGGCCGTTTTCGGATGTGGCGCTGACGGCGGACGGAAAGATCAACGCCGACATGATTACCTTGGGCACGATGGTTGCCAACAGGATCAGCGGCGGCAAGCTGACACTGGGCGGGTTGAACAATGGCAAGGGCATACTTGAGATAAAAGATGCTGACGATAACACCATAGGAACGTGGGACAATCAAGGCTTATCCCTGAACAAAGGAAGCATTTATATCACAAGAAATGAAAATATGGCCGGGTTCAATGCTCCTGTCGCTTACGGCGCATATACGGGGTATTATCCGCTGTTTGTGCAGTATAAACAGAGCGGGATTGATTATGCGACCACATTGCTTGTAAAAAATGGTGTTTTCAGTCTAGAATACGGAATAGTAGGCGGGACACATCAGGTACAAAAACAGGTAACCATTGAGCCGAACAAAATAAGAATTGGGATAGCAGCCGGAAAAAGAGTAACAATAACCCATGAAGGAATAACGATAACAGATTATCAAGGGAATGAGTGGTTTATAGCAGACCCAGGATTGACAGGGGATGGGCGTTTATGGGTCAAGACTCTGATTCGAGCGAATGAATTAAACCTTGATACACCGTTGGATATTTCTGGCGGCGGCACCGGCGCGAACACGGCGGCGGGGGCAAGGGCCGCGCTTGGCCTTGGCGATACCAGTTACGACTTCGGCGGACAGGGCGCGAACATCCGGGTCATGCGCAGCGGCAACGTATGCTCCCTGATCGTGGCGGCGGGGAACTTTAGTAATTCTGGCACGCACGCGGCGATAACGCTGAATGACGTTACCCTGAATATCCCGACCGGGTTCAGACCGACCGGCACCGTGAATACGGTGGACACCGTGACCGGCGAGCGCATCTACATTGCCACGACCGGCCGGATCATTAGCGCGGCGGCGGTGACCAATGCGACGCTGCGGTTTTCCGCCACGTGGATCACGACGGACGCATGGCCCGCATGACCGACCATTTCAAGCAAAGGAGGATAAACGATGCAGATATATGAACTGCCCAGCGCAAGCAGCGTAGCCGGTACGGACGTATTCGCGCTGGATGTCAACGGCGTAACCTATAAAGCCACCGGCGCGGTGCTGGCGACGGCGCTGAAGAGCATTGGCCTGTACCTGTCGGAGAGCGACATAGCCAACAACCTGACCACCACCGTAGCCAACATGGCGCTGGACGCCCGCCAGGGCAAAGCACTTGCCGACGCCCTGTCCGCCCTGTCCGAGGCCCAGGGCGATATGCAGGAGGAGATCGACGGGCTCTCCGAGGACGTGGAGGGCATGTCTACCACACTCGGCACCCTTTCCAATACCGTCAGCGGCATTTCCAGCGACATGGCCACCCTATCAGGGGACGTGGACGATCTCGAAGCGGCGGTCAATGGGGCCGTGCACTACGACGAAGCCCAGACCCTCACCGCCACTCAGCAGGAAACCGCGCGGGGGAATATCGGTGCGGCAAGCAATGAAGCTATCACAGCATTGGCTTCCCGTGTGGACGCCATCGAAGAAGCCGAAGGACTTCACCGATATGGCGTGTCGGGCATTGGACAGGCGGCATCCGCGCTGACGCGGCTGTGGGATGCTGTGGGTATGACGGCACAGGTTGGCACGGACGGGGACAACAGCAATATCATCAACAATTTCGACGATGTGACGCCTTTCAACCGCCGCAAGTGCGTGGGCAATTGGACGTTAGTACACGGCGTGCCGGTGTTCCATGTACATGCTTACCTGGGCGACGAAAACTATACTGAGGATGGCAGCGAGGGCGACTACGTGGCCGTGGAGTGCCCGAGAGCGTATTACATCCTAAAGGACGGTGTACTGGGCGTGTCCGCGCACCAGTGGCCAGGTTGGCGACCATTTGACATATTCTGCCGCAATCACAACCCAGAGGACACGATGCCTTTTGTCTATCTTCCCGCTTATGCGTTGGCAAAGAAGGACGGCAAGGCTGTATCGTTGCCGGGGCTTGACAATCTGCAAGGCAACTACAAAGAGTTGATGGATGCTTGCCGTACTTACGACGGCGGTAGCCTGGGCGGGAATGCCTTCCTTCAGCCGATGGCGGTGAACTTCTACGAGTGGGCGCTGTATACCGTGGAATTCGCGCAGCAGAATTGTCAGAACATAATGTATGGATGTGGCAGTCTGAGGCATAACAATGATGACCGGGCAACGTTGCGTTCGGACGGCAGGTGGCTGCTGAACAATTGGCAAACAGCGCATGTGGTGGGTGAATATATATCGCTGCAGCCTACAACCGTTGATATTAATTCTTCGACATATTACGCGAGTCACAAAATCACGGCGCTAACGCGCTGCGATGCAGACGGCAATGCAAGTAGCAATGGCACGTATACACTGATGGAGGTGGAGGATTTAGGAGTTGAACGTACCTATGAAATCGGTTCCGATTACCGAATCGCCGCGCGGCCATATCGGACGGGAGCATGTAACGGCGTGAGTACGCCATCAGGTTCGCCGGTCAGCAACACCAACGGGTATTACCCCATGAAATACCGCTGGCGTGAAAATGTGTTTTCCAACCAGTACAAGACGATAGCAGATCTATTCAATAAGCGTGTGGGCACGGGCGACAGCGATTACTATTTGGAGTGGTACTATCTGCCCAGTCCCGAGAACTACACGCCTAGCGGCGCAAGCAAGCCCGACGCGACGGACCTGGCGACGGACGCCTTTGTGAAACTGGATGTGGAGACGGCACATGCGAACTATGCAAACGGGTACATCAAGAGTAAAAAGTATTCGGAAGAGTACCCGGACATCTGGATCGCGTTTGAAACGACAGGTGCAACCGCGTCTACATACTATGCTGATTACGCCTCCCTTGTCTATTCGTACGTCGTTCGTGCTGTCCGTCTCGGTGGTTACTGGTCCAATGGTGCGGCCGCCGGGTTCTCTTACTTCGCCGCGCATTACGCGCCTTCTTACGGGTCTGCGCATTACGGCGGCGACCTTTTCATCAATCAGTGGGGGGTGAATGCCGCGTAGCGGCAGAGGGGCGCTCCCCAAAACAAGCATAATCCTTTCTTAAAGGCAAAGGGATTGAGGATGCAACGCCTACCTTGTCAATTCGAACGTCGTTCGTGCTGTCCGTCTCGGTGGTAACTGGAACAATGGTGCGAACGACGGGTTCTCTAACTTCAACGCGAATAACGCGCCTTCTAACGGGAATGCGAATTACGGCGGCGACCTTTTGTATCCTTATCAGCGTGGCAAGCTCGCGAAAGATGAAGAAACAGGGATACTATACTGAGCACCAAAGCTACGCCATTAATTCTCGAACAGGCTGGGCAAGTCATTGCGATTCTCGCAACTTTATCAAAAACGACATTGAACCATATGTGGCTATACCAATTACAAGGAGGATTGTGAGCAATGTGGGGAAGATCAGAAAATAATGAGGCCGTAATGCCAGCTGCGATTGAACATTCTGGTGATCAGGTGATCATCCGTCGCAACTACCGTCTGGTTGATGCAACAGACGACCGTCCGCAGCATTACACATATGACGAATGGCAGATAAGCGGGGAACAGTACGAGGTGTATCAAGCGTTTGAAGCCCAGGTTAGCGAACAGAGCGACGCGCTAGTGGAATTGGCAGAACTGATTAGCGAGGTGATGGGGTAATGGCGAAAATATACTATCGGCGTATCAAAGACGGCCTTATGACGATTCAGGACGTTCCCAAACGCTGGCGGGCACAGGTGGAAGAACTGCTCGCGGAGGATGATGAGACATGAGAGACGCAAAAGTGATAGACCCAGATGACATCAAAGCCATGTTGGCTGAAAAGTTCGGCGTGCCAGCGAAGAACATCATCAAGACGCAGTACAGTTACACGGTTGTGCTGGATGGACAGGACGAACCACGTGACGGAGAATAAACCATAAAAGACAGGAGTGATATGCATGATATCAAATACCACTTATGAGTTTGAACCGGAAGGGATGCCGAATGAGCCGCAGCGCGATACCATATGGGTACTCGATGGGCGCGGCCGGCTGGTGGAAATGGAGGTGCCCGATGATGCAGATGACGATTAGACATCAGGACACCGGACCGCTGGTTGTCGTTGCGAAGCTGCTGACGAACTATCTGCGCGTTACCAGTAAAATCACTGATCCTGACAGCTATATACGGGTCAACGGCCTGTATGACGCAGATTTTGTCGCCTATGTAGTTTCCTGGCAGAGCAATCACGGTACGACTCCTGACGGCGTTATAGGGCCTGACACATGGCGAGCCATAGCCAAGGCAGCGCTGACGTGCAGCACGGCGAAAAATCGCATCTCTGGGGCTACAATGGCCGTGCAAATCATGATTGGCGGCAATATTACTGCTGATGCTATCTACGGGTCGCGAACCAAAGCGGCAGTAGCGGCGTTTCAGTCCGCCCATGGTCTGACTGTAGACGGCATCTGCGGTCCGAAAACGTGGGCAGCGCTGATTGTTGGCACGGACGAACAGCCGGACACACCCACGAAGTTCACCCAGCCCGTGGACTACAAACAGGGCAAGCCCGAACCGTGGGCCAGGTATATGTACTCCAACCATGGAGACGCAAAACAAACTATGGCAAACAGCGGGTGTGGGCCTACAGCCATGGCCGATGTCGTGGCGACGCTGAAAAACCCGAAGGTTACGCCGTGGACACTCGCGCAGCTCTCGATGCAGTGGGGCGACAGGACATACAATAGCGGCACGTCGTGGGCGTTTTTCAAACACGTTGCCGAGAAGTACGAGTTTGTCAAGTTCATACAGACCAAGAGCCTTGACGCGCTCAAATCTTGTCTCGATGCTGGCGGTTATGTTGTATGCAGCATGAGGCCTGGATATTGGACAAGCGGCGGGCACTACATCTGCGCATGGAAATATACGGATACAAGCATTTATTGTAATGATCCTGCCAGCACGAAACGAACCCATCAGAACATCAAGGACTTTGTGGCCCAGAGCAAGCAGTATTTTTGCTTCTACCCCGAGCCGAAGGAGAAGGATAATGGGACTTCTGATACTGATAATCGGAGCGCTGATAGCGACATTGGCAATCAACAGCCTGTAACGCGCGGCGAGAAAATATGCGACATCAGCAAATACCAGCCCGACGTGAACTATGATGAGTTTATCGCTGATACTGCGCTTGTCATTCTGAGAGCCGGTTACCGTGGAATACAGGGTGGAATCCATGAAGATCAGAAATTCGAGCTTCATGCTGATGAATTTATCAAGCGTGGTGTGCGGTTCGGCGTGTATTTCTACAGTATCGCCGATACAGTAGACAAGGCGCGTGAAGAAGCGCGGTTATTCTGGCAGTACGCCAAGGATAAGAACCCGCTATTCTGGGCTATGGACGCTGAAAAGGAAGGTATTACCAAAGAAACTATCACGGTGTTTGTGGATGAACTGCGCAAACTTGGCGCGAAAAAGGTCGGCTGCTATGTGGCGAACCACCTGTACAACAAGTATGACTATGCCAGTATAGCCGAGCAGATGGACTTCACGTGGATTCCGCGCTATGGCAGCACGAAGCCTGTCCACAAGTGCGACCTGTGGCAGTACACCAGCACTGGCAGCGTTGCCGGAATCAACGGCAACGTTGATCTCGACAAGATCACGGGCGAAGGTCACGACCTGAAATGGTTTACGGAGGGATAAGATATGAGTGAAGCGATAATTGTTGCCGCCATATCTCTGATTGGTACGATCATCACGGTATGGGCGGCGAACAGGCACACTTTGGCTGAACTAGACAAGAAGTCGGAACTGTCCGACGCGAAGTTGGACGCGAAGCTGGAAAAGCATCAGGCCGTGACCGACACGAAGATTGAAGAACTGACCCGCAAGGTTGAGCGCCATAACAACATGATTGAACGAACCTATCAGCTTGAAGGGCGCATGAACGAAGCGGAGCATGACATAAAAGACTTGAAGGGGAGGCTTGCATGATGATTTTGCCTGATCGTATTTACGATTTAATGAAGTGGCTGACTTTGGTTGTTATTCCGGCTCTGACTACCGCCTATGTCGGGCTGTCCGGGGTGTGGGGCTGGCCCTACGCCACGGAGGTTGCCAAGACCTCTGCCGTGATTTGCACTCTGCTGGGTGCGCTGCTGGGTATTTCCACGGCGCAGTACAACAAGCAGGAACCGCCCAACAACTTGTAAGCAGTAATGTAAGCAGTAAAACAAAATTTTATACCATTTTCTGCCATTGTCTAAAAATGGAAAAGCCCCGAAAACGCTGTGTTTTCGGGACTTTTTTGGTCTGGGTGAGAGGATTCGAACCTCCGGCCTCTTGAACCCCATTCATGCAGGAAGTGCGTATTTGCAATGGGTTTCACGCTTTTTGTAAGCAGTAAGTAAGCAGTAGCACGATTTACAGTTCTTCAATGATCTTTTTCATGGCTTCAAGTTCGGCTGATTGGTACATCTTTTTCGTGGTCGAATAGTCTGCATGGCCTATCAGTTTCGCCTTGTCAACGTCGCTTCCAGGTGCGCCTTTAAGAAGGTTGGCGAAGGTATGACGGCAGGAGTATGGCGTATAGTAGGCGGGATGTTCAGCGGTTGGCAAGGGCTGTATCCCTGCGGCGGCGAGGACGGGATAGAAGTAGTTGTCCCGGAAGTAGTTGACCGTCATCTGTTCGCCGTTCTCGCGGGGGAACAGGAACCCGTGACAGGTTGACACACGTTCCTCAATGATCGGCATGATTCTGGGCGATACTGGAACCGCCCTGTCCTTTCCCGCTTCGGTCTTAATGCCGCCATAGAGTATGTCGTCGTGGTAGCTGTCTTTGGTTAAGCTGAACAGTTCGGCGGGACGAAAGCCCGTGTAGATCAGGACGTAGACCACATCAGCATATGGCGTTATGCCTATGCGCTGGCGTATGCGCTCCACCTGTTCCGGGCTGAACGGGGGGCGGGTGGACTTGTCGTTATCGCCTGTGTGGAGGTATTCGGCAAGGTTCATTGTGGCCTGATGGCGGGGGATGGCGTATTTGTAGAGCAGACCTATTACAGCTTTCATATTCTCCCGTGTACGTCGAGCGCGGGGGCAAGCGTCCAAACACTCTTGTAATTCGTCCACGTCAATGTCAGCTATCAGGCGGTAGCGCAGATCATCGAAGTATTTAAAAGCGGCGCGGTAACAGTCCATCGTGGACTTGGAAACACGGGCTTCATGGGCTGGGAGCCATGCGTCATAAACCTGTTGCAAGGTCAGCTTTGGCTTGTCCTTCGGCGCGGCCTTTAGCTGCTGGCAGTAGGCGAGGGCTTCACGTTTGGTGGAGAAGCCGCCTTTTGTGCGTCTAACGGCCTGTGCGCGGCCTGTAGGCGTTGCTTTCCAGCCGATGGTAATGCAAGCCGTCCACGTCCTGCCGCGCTTGTAGGCGGTTCCCTGCCCGTTTCCGCGAACCCTAGGTTTCATTCAAACCACACCCTTGTCATATTGCCGCGATGTTCTATGCGCGGCTTTTTTTCTTTTCAGCCTGATGGTTCTCCAATATCTCCAATGCAATTCCCTGATAGACAGGTTCGGCGGCATGGTAGGCGTTGAGAACACGCCTATCTTCATCCGTCAACTTTTCAGAGGGTTCAATGGGTGTTTCACCTATCAATTTTTCTATGCCCTTATTTATCAAATCCATTACAGCTTCATTTTGACTTTTGAAACGATGCGTGAATCTGTATTCGTCCACCGCCTTATAAAGTTCTTCATCGTTGAAGGTAATCATGGCGCGTGGTTTATTGGTCGGCATATTATCATCCCTTTCAATCATATTATACATCATTGAAGAAGTGTGTCAATAATTACAATTTGATTAAATGATGAAAAGTTGCACTGAAACCCCTTGACAGTGAAACACTTTTGCTGTAATATCATCACAGGTGAAACACCGAAACACTTTTGAAGGGAGGGGAGAAGGTGAACGACGAGAAGAAGGACTGGCGGCTGTCCGTCAGCTTGACCAAAGAGCAGGAAGAAGCAATCGTAAAACTGCGTCAGACTGACGAGTACGCACGATGCTCTCTCGGTGAAGTTGTCCGTCAACTTATCAACGTTGGTTTGGAAGTGAAATCAAATGACGCTTGACGAGATCAAGGCCAGTGACAAGTCGGTGCTTACCCCCGCCGAGGTTGCGGAAGTGTTGGGCTGCGATGCGCAGGACGTTCGGATTCAAGCGCGACTGTCCCCGGAGAAGTTGGGCTTCCCGGTAATCATCATCAAGAGCAGGACGAAGATACCGAGGATTCCGTTCTTGCGGTACATGGGAGAACAATAAGAGGTGGGAATATGATTAAGACCATTTGGAGAAGTGAAGTCGCAAATCTGTACAAGGGAATCGACGCGCAAACTGTGGCTGATGAAATCGCGGACATTGGCGAATCCGCAACCGCTGAACAGATTGTGGACAAGGCCAAGGACGAGAACACCGAACTCCATAAGTGCTTCACATGGGACGATGAAGTGGCTGCGGAGAAGTACAGGATCATCGAGGCGCGGCAGATTGTTCGACACCTTGTTCGGGATGAACTTCCTGACGCGAAGAACGACACGCCGCCGCTGCGGGTTTTCTACAAGACCAACAACGGTGAAGGGTACAAGCACATCGAACGCACGATCATCAAGAAGGAGGATGAATACCAGGCGCTTCTTGCAAGGGCAATGATGGAGTTGAGAGCGTTCAAGGCCAAGTATTCCATGTTGGAAGAACTGCGTGAAATCTTCGATCTTATTGCGTAGACAATACAAGCGCGACGGCGGGGGCAAAGGCTGTTAGCCTACAGGAGATAAAAGGACTGGACATCGGAGTGCAGGACAGCAGACTACAAGCAAGCACAATACAGGACAGCAGCCTTTACCCGCGCCGTTGCGCAAGTACAGAACAACATCCTACGACCCAGCACAATTAACTATAGATATGTTTAGAACACAACACGAAACAACACGACCTCACCCAAGGGTTTTGCCTTTGCGCACACAAAAAAATAGGACAGGACAACTAAGGCAGTAAACAACACAATATAACATAACACAGCAGAGCCTTTGGGTGAGGTCGTGGAAACGACCAAGCAATAGACAGGACATGAAAAGCGAGGACATTACAACATAGTTTTCTACAGAACAGTTTACTAAAACATACGACAAATCATGGCTGACGGAGGGCTTGTGGTAAGCCCAGTATCAAAAATATTCAGATCTGCGTAGCGCAAGGCAAGCACAGAATATAACGGAAAGAGAACTGCTTAGAACAGCAAATATCAATACACAACAGACTACAAGTTCTCCGTCAGCCATGATAACAATAACGGTTTAAGAAAGGATGGTACAACATGGCAAAGACTGAATCCGTAACCCTGGCCCCGATCAAGGTCAAGACCGCACAGATTTTCATTGAGGGTACAAGTGACCTTGTGCTGAACAAGATGAACGCGAGGAACACCCGCGTCCTGACCGCAGATGACCGCAAGAAGATCCGCGAAGTCCCGAACCGTTGGGAGGACATTATCACCGCTATCAACTGGCGCGACCCGCTGCCCTGCAAGGACACCTACACCGAGTGCGACGAGGCTATGTTGTTCGATCTTCTCAAGAACAACGCGCCGTGCATCAGCGCGTTTGGCCTGAAAAAGTCATTCGGACAGGCCGTTGTCCGCAACGAGATCGACAAGTACGCTACGAAGTTCGACAACGCCGTGAACGTACTCGGCAACAAGGGGCTTATCCCCGTAACCTTCACGGAGTATGCCATTGATGACAGGCTGATGTCCCCGAAGCGCGGTGCGCCCATCAATGTTTCGTTGTCCCACTTCATCGGGTGGAAAGCCAACTTCACGATTGCGTACACCGACCATGTGTACAGCATCGAGCAGATCGTGAACATCATCAACCTGGCCGGGTTTGGTCTTGGCATTGGTAGCGGACGTTCCAGCGGGTACGGACGGTACGAAGTGGTTGACTTTAAGTAAGGAGGTACACCATGCCGAAACGCAAGGTTGCAGTATGGCGAAGGGTTGGGCGACTGCTGGTATGCCGCCCGCCCGACTGGCCCAAGGACACGGAGTATTCCTGCACGGAGCAGGAAACGCTTATTGAGTGGGCGCACAATCACAACTACGTGTTGAGGGACGGTAACGTGCGGAGGGGAAACAATGAGCGATTTGCAGCGCGAGACTTTGGGTAGCATCGCACGGTTGGCAGAGCAGATGGCATATGCGGCGATGCAGGGACATTCCGCGATGGTGCAGGCGCAGTTTGAGACTATGCGGCGGTATGTGGGGAAGCTGCAAATGGTACAAGAGCATATCAAGGAGGCGAAGTAATGGCAAGCCTGTATGAATTGAGCGCGGAGTATGCGGGATTCCTGGACGCATACGCGAACGCGCAGAATGAGGATGAAGCCGCCGAGATACTACAGTCGTTGGTGGACATCCACGGTGAACTGACGGAGAAGGCCGAAAACTACGTCAAGGTCATCAAGAACGTGCAGAGCGATGTGGACGGCTACAAGGCCGAGGCGAAGCGGCTTACGAAGAAGGCCACGGCTGGCGAGA
>Ga0326511_10002904_pt1 | contig 13849 bp, 13 predicted proteins | sample 0_2496_0518_D_FD_203701 | JGI IMG/M metagenome (GOLD analysis project Ga0326511, IMG submission 203701) | Bovine rumen microbial communities from UC Davis, California, United States - 0_2496_0518 | ecosystem: Host-associated > Mammals > Digestive system > Stomach > Rumen | place: USA... | reverse complement strand
CTCGATACAAAATTAAATAATGACATTTGTCATTACATTATGTGTATATACATCTGTCATTACATTAGTCGGCAGGTCTAACTTTTGACTCATCACATAACTTTTAATTCATTTAACAACTTTTAATTCATTTAATACTTTTATGAACAAAAAATACTTTATGCACAACTCATGACTTGAAATGAACATGATGCACAGGTGACTCATCCAAAAGGACAGGAACAGCCCCGTAGCGTGAGCGGTCACGGGGCGTTGTTCCTGCCGTCTGTATGTGTATTAAAATTGTACTTGAAAAAATACATTTTACTGTTTATAATTGTATAAAAAAGGAGGTTTAAAATTATGGAACTCAATGAAATATTTAATTTAATCCCAACAGTCGGATTCCCCATCATAATGTGTATGCTTTTTTTCAATTATTTTACGAAGGAATACAAGGCAGAACAGGAAAAAACACGTGAGGTTATAAACAGTCTAAAAGATACCATAAATGAACTAAAATACATAGTTGCAAAAATTAACATGGAGGATAAAGATGAGTAAAAAAATTTATGATATAAACTTTTACGACTTGCATGATAAAAATAATAATACATGGTATATGGTAAATTATCAACTTTGTAGAACACTTGCAATGTTTAGATGCAATAATTTACCTGAATCAATACCCTTTAGAAGTTTAGAGTTATATTTTCAAACTAAAGGGTTTGTATTAACAACTAAACACGAATATAAAGGAAGTGAAAAACCTTGCCTTTACTGGGGTGGGCTTGGCGGTATGCCCGATTATCTTTACCGTCAGAGCCTCGCAACCATCGCCAATCCAGCACAAAACTTTGATGTACAACTACCTATTGCGTGGGAAATTGACGATGAGACACCTGAAAATGCGGCAGTTATAGGGTTGAATGACCCTTTAATGCTTGGTTTACTACCTATACATCAAAAATATGCATCACAATTATCTGAAAATGAATTGACTTTATATTTAACAGATATTTTATGTCGTATGCCCTGGCTTTTATCAGCACAAGATGACAAAACACAAAAGTCAGCCGAAAACTTTTTAAAAAATATTATAGAAGGAAAGTTTGGAGTCGTTATTGACTCAGCATTTTTAGATGGTATAAAAGAGCATATTTTAGGAAACAATCAGCATCAATCGTTAGGTGCTTTAATACAACTACATCAATATTATAAATCTGGTTGGTATCAAGAAATAGGCTTAAATAGTTTATTGAATAGTACCAAAAAAGAGGCAATTAGTGAAAGTGAAGAAAATAGCAATGATGATATATTGACCCCCTTTATTGATATTATGTTATCTTGTAGAAATGAGTTTTGTGATAATTTTAATAAGTTTTTTGGTGATAAACTCGGTATAATTGATGACCCTATAAGTTATGAGTTAAACTCAGCATGGGAAGATAACAACATAGAACAAACAGCAATGTTAGATGCAATGTTAAATGGTGAAGAAGATGAAGAATTATCTGAAAATGAAATACAAGAGGAAGAAACAAACGAATCATCAGATGATAATAATGAAACCGAAGAAAATGAAGAAAATATTGAAGAAGAGCCTGAAAATACTGATGAACAGACAATAGAAGAAACCATTGAAAACATTGATGAAAAAGTAGATGAGATTTTAGATGAAATAACAGAAGAAGAGCCAAAAATAAAAGAGGAAGAATCAGAAAATAATGATGAAGATATTACAGATAAGAACCAAAAAATAAAAATGTTTAGAAAAATGGTTGAAGAATTTTTAGATGAAATTATTGAAGAGCCAGAAAGTGAGGATGAAAAAGATGAGTAAAATTATACAATTAAAAAATACTTACGACTGGTTAAATGGACATGGTATTTTTACAGAACTACACAAAATGGATGTGCCATGGAAAACTGACAGAACAGCACAATCTTTAGAGGATGATTTTGTAGGTAATCATAGTGGAAATAAACCCGTGAGTCCACTTGTAGAAAAATTGCTTAATAGTGATAATGAATTGTCAGATAATTCACTAAATAGACTTGCAACTACATTATTTAATAAATATAATGATAGTTGGAGTCGTGCATGGTTGGCACTACAGGAAGAATACGACCCTTTACAAAACTATAACGGTACAGAACATTATGAGGAAACAGAAGAAATAGATGGCACTAATACGGGTACTGTAGCAGATAGTGGCAGTCGTACAAACACAGGTACACAATCTACACAAGGTAGCAATACTGGTACTGTTAGAATTGAGAGAGATGATGATGAAAGTGTAAGCGGTACTAATACTGGTACAGTTGGTGATAGTGGTAGTGTATCTAATACAGGTACACAACAAACACAAGGTACTAATACAGGTACACAACAAACACAGGGTAGCAATACGGGTACACAGTCCACACAAGGTAGCAATACAGGTACACAAAAAACAGATGAAAAAATATATGGTTTTGATAGTTCGGCAGGTCATGATGATAAATCATCCACAAGAACCGATAATTTAGCAAACCATGAAACAAGGACAGATAATTTATCACATAATGAGACAAGGACAGATAATTTATCACACGGGGAAACAAGAACAGATAATTTGACAGAAACCACAACTAATACCCGTACAGATAATTTAGCACATGCCGAAACTACTATAAGAGATAATGAAGAATTAAGAACAGATAATTTAGCACATAATGAGACAAGGACTGACAATTTAAGTGAATCAAATACTAATACTCGTACTGATAATTTGGCTCATAGTGAGGACAGAAGCAAAGAATATACACTAACAAAAGAGGGAAATCTCGGTGTCACAACTTCTCAGCAGATGTTAGAATCGGAACTGAGGCTAAGAATTGACTACAACTTTTTTGATAGTTTAGTGTATAAAGATATAGACAGAGTGCTATGTTGTGACTTTTATACAAGTGAGTCAAAATTGTATTGACAAAAATACAATTTGTATTATATAATCAAAATATAAATATGTAGCGGGTAAATTATTACATCTTATGCTTTAGGTTCGACCCCTAATTTAAATTTGTGGTAAGCAGTAGATTATATGATAATTTATAGAATACGCATATTTATACAATTAAAAGGAGGTAAAAATTATGAATGGTGATTATGCAATTATTGATGCAGAAGGACTTGACTTAAATAACCCAGGTACAGTTAGTGGTCTATATGCTCAGATTAAGGCGGCAGTAGATAACGACAAGCCCATGGTATTTGTTGGTATTAAGAATAATACCCAAAAGTTTAGTCCTATTGTAGCGTATGGTGGTATTGAATCAGAAGGTGTTTTTGCATCATTTTTCCCTATCACAATACACGTAACAAGTTCAGATGTTGTTAGTATTTAAAGGAGGTAAAGCCGTATGAGGTATACACAAATTGCCGAACTGGTCAATGACATGACCAAAGAATATATCGGTCAAGAAGCAACCCCACTACAGGAAGATTTATCAAATGTAGTTGATATAGGCGGTGCGATTTTTGATGTTGCTGGTTTTGATATTATAGGTAAATCACTTGTAGATAGAATCGGAAAAGTAAAGATGATGGAGCGTGTGTATAGTCCACGTTTTAAGTCTATTTACAAGGATGGTTGGGAGTTTGGTTCTATTATGCAAAGAGTATATATAGATGAACTTCCTGAAGCAGAACAGAATCAGTCTTATCTTTTAGAGGATGGACAGGTTTATGAAACAAATAAGTTTACCGCTATTAAATGGTACGCTAAGTACTACAATGGCAAGGAAACGTTCGATGTGCCTATAAGCATTTGTGACAAACAGATTCGTTCAGCTTTCCAGTCACCACAAGATTTAGCCGCTTTTGTATCATTTATCGAAAATCAAATTGAAACAACTATCACGGTTAAACTCGATAAAATGATTATGGCAACTATAAACAATGCCGTTGCTGAAACATTTTACGATTTAGACTCTACAGCAGCCGCAACTGGTAACTATAGTGGCAAGACTGGTACAAGGGCAGTAAACTTGCTTAAACTTTACAACGACACATTGCCTGATAGTGCAACACCTTTAACCCCTGAAGAGTTTTTAAGAACCCCTGAAGCCATCCGTTTCTCGGTAAAAATCTTTAAGGATTACCTCGATAAATTACCTGTATTAAGCACTCAGTTTAATGTGATGGGTAAACCTAGATTTACACCTTATGACAGAATGAAGGTTTACGCTTATGCACCTTTTATAAATAGTGCTGATGTGTATTTACAGTCTGACATTTACCACAATGAATTGACTGAAATACCTTTCACTTATGAAAAAACACCTTTCTGGCAGAATGCTGGAGATTACAGTTTTGATGTAGCAACATCAATAGATGTAAAGACAGGTGGAAACGGTCACGAAGTAAAAGCAAGTGGTATTTTGATGGTACTCGCTGATGAGTGGTCAATGGCGGTATGTTGTGAAGACCCTCGTACTACAAGCCACTACGTAGCAAGTGCCGAGTTTACTAACTACTGGCACAAACAGGAGGCAATGTACGTAAACGACCTGAGTCAACCCCTTATCGTGTTCTTTGTAGCCTGAAATAGACCTTGTTCAATAAAGAAGGTGGGCGGTGTGGTAGAATTACCGCATCGCTCATTTTCATATAAGGAGAAAATTATGCATCTATATACATATAAAATGAAAACAACACCAAACAGGGTAGATAAATCACAATATATAGGTGACCCTTTAATATCTGTTGAAGGAAGTTTAGTTGACAATACAAATGTAATGACACCTTCTATTTTAATTAAAAATAGTGGGGCAAATAAAATATTAAAATCAAACTACGCCTATATACCTGAGTTTGGCAAAAGATATTATTTTATAGAGTCAATAGAAAGCGTCCGTAATGGTGTATTTAAAATAAATATGAAAATTGATGCTTTAATGACCTATAAAGATGAAATAAAACAATTAAACGCTATTATATCTAAATATGAAAAGTCGGGTAATTTTACAAATAAGTTTTATAATGATGGTACTTTTAAGAATACCGAAGAGACAGTTATACAATATTTAGATGACTTCCCTGATAAAGATTTATTATATCAGATGAATAGCGGCGCACCCATTTATTTATTAACTTGTTTTTAAGGGGGTATATTATGGCAAACCAAATAGAAAACGCACAAGATTTAAGGGCGGTTTTAGACGCTATATATAATAATAGAGATAATTTTGACACTTATCAAAATCTATCTCTATATTATAATGATATAACACGCACCGCAACTATAATGACCGTAGATGTAGAAGATGAAGAAAATACAAAAAATATAATTGCGGTATTTAATCCTGAGAATGTAGTTACACAAGACAACGCATTTTTTGTGACTCTTATGAAAAGTGCAACTGTTAATATAGCAACAGAAGAGACCTCAGTTTATGATTTTGCTTTAGGTGGTTATGTTAATATTGACACTTTACTTAAAAATATATGTGTTTCTTTGGGTGTTTCTTTGAGTGCTAATTTTTCAGAAGTAAACCCTGGGTTATACTCTGATATGATAAATATTATAAGGAATGAATACGGACAGTCACTCGAAAATAACGCCCCTTATATAATGAAAAAGTTTGTAAATGCAACCACGGAAGAAGAGAATTATAAGTCTCTTGTACCTTTAATGTGTATTGTTAAAATTGCTATATACTTAAATAATTTGGGTATATTTAATACAAGTGATTTTGAGATGATAACACCCTCACCCCTGTCTCGTGAGTGGTTATTTAATGCTATACATACAACATCATCATCAATGAAATCAATGTATGATGTTTTAATTACTAAAACTGGTATAGAATACCCTTCGACACCTTTAGAATTGCAATCAAAAACTCAATTTAAGGAAAATATAAAAAAATGGGTTTATGAAGATAATAATATAGATATGTTGGGTAATAGATATATTACACCACAACCTTTAGTTAGTGACCCTAACAATCTTAATGCGGTTGATAAAATCTTTGATTTATATGAGACTGATATAGACTGGGACAATGACATTGTAAAGATGGCTTTTTATAGAACATCAGACAATCAACATGAAATAAGATTTTTAGTACTACCTAAAGATAAAGTAGTAAATACAACATATAACAATAATAGAACGTCTGGCAGTGATTCTTTTGATATAGGCGGTGTTGGACAAGCAAGAACTACCGTTTATGGTATAAGGACGGCTAAAGAAGATAATACACCTTATCTATATTTTAATGTAGTAGTAAAATATAACACAACAACACAACAAATAGAAGTCACTAATAGCAAGACTGTAAATGCTGTAAATAAGGATTCATACAATACTTCTTTTGGTAGTGGTTGGATTATTATGGACAATATGAAACCTGACGGATATATTAAACCCTATACATACTCTGACCGTCCTTATTATAACGCTTCGTATAAAAGTGAGTTTTACTATATAGATAGATACGAAGGCTTATCTATGAGTACAGAATACGATACTCAAAATATAAAACTCTTAAATAATAAAAGATTATTTATAGATTATACAACAGATGAAGTATTAAAGAAAAATAATTATGAGTTAAATATAGGCGAGCATGATATGGTTGCTATGTTTAGACTACAAAAAGACGTATATACAAATACAACATATAGACTAATTAAAATAGTTGTATTTAGAGATGTTGAAACCTTTACTTTATCTGGCGTTGTTGCAAGTAGTAGGATGGCAAACCCTTTTCAGCATTCCTGCCAGCATGGTTTTACAAGATATATGTCTAATAAACAATATGTTAGTACTACTGATACAGAACACATGATGGCGTTGGCTTTACCTGTTATTGATACAGATTATAGGGCGGTTGGTTTAGATATAAGACAAACTACAAACCCTAATGCATCTATAACTTTTGGCAGTGCAAAAACAATAGATATATACACCGTAGATTATACAGATATACAAAATGATAACCTTGTTGTTGATTATCAGACTTTATCTGATGATGAGTTTATTTTCAAAGATTTAGTTCCATCAGATATACAAACAACATGGTCGCTGGTTTGTTTATCTAATAATTTAGGCGAATGGGTTGATTATGGTACTGATATCGGTATTGAAGGTATAAACCTTTTAGAAGGTGCAACATACCCCAAAAATGTTTTTGACTTAAATAGTTTTAATACTATATACCCTGACTGGTGGAAAACACAAAGCAATAACCCTCAAATAATAGATGGCGTTTTAAGTCCTAATGTAACAAGTACACAATGGGGAGCGGTTGCTATATCTAACACTACACCACAAACACAAGAAGATGCTGATAGTGGTGAAATTAATTTTAATGATACTGATATTATTGATGATATTATAACTGATATTGACAATGCCGTAAATGATGAAGACATGCCCCCTAGTGACCCTAATGAAGATGGGTTAGAAGATGAAGGTGAAAGTCCTGATGATACTTTAGAGCGTGTAAAACCGCAACTTTTACAAGGTGGTTTTATTAAACAGTATGCGATGGATGGTACACAGATGCACACCTTCGCTGAGGCTATGACTAACCCTGATATAATACAAACTTTACAAAGGCTAGTTAGTAACCCTATAGATGCTATTATATCTTTACAAGTTGGGTATATTTATAATAATAATGGTACTACACCCGATGACCCTTTACAGATAAATGGACTAACGTGGGCATCATTAACTAATGTGCCTAAAGGTACAAGGTTAAACAATAACATTGTAGAAGATATAGAGTTTGGCATGGTTGAAGTACCTATGAAATACAACACTTATCAAGACTACACTACATCAAACTTACAATTATATTTACCTTTTGTAGGATTCGTACATTTAGATATAAATGAGTTTGTCGGCAGTTATTTAGATGTAAAGGCTAATATAGATACTTTAACTGGTACTATACTTTATACTGTTTCAAGTTATAAAGATAGTAAAAGAAGAGAATTATATCAGTTTCAAGGTAATTGCCAGCAACAAGTACCACTAAACCAAAAAGACAATACACAATTTTTAACAGGTGCTATGCAACTAGGGGCAACCGCTATAACAGGTGGTGTAATGATGGGGGCTGGAGGTGCGGCATTAAATACCGCAAATGCACTCGCTGAAAATGTAGAAAACCCTTCATTAAATATATTAAAACCTAATATAACGCATGGTGGTACAGTAGGTGCTAATAGTGGTATTTTAGGTAATATGCTTATTTATGCTTTTGTAGAGCGTAAACAGATATATGACCCTAAACATGAGATTTTAGGAGAGTTAGAAGGATTCCCTGCTAATTCATCAGTTGTTTTAGGAAGCATAAAGGGTTATACTGTAGTTAAGGATGTTATAGTTAAGACAAGTGCAACAGAAGAAGAAAACAAAGAAATTGAAAGATTATTGAAAGAAGGAGTTATATTATGAGTGTTATAGTAGCAAGTGCAAGAAGTAGTTTTGGTCATCCTGAAATGGGTGACCAAAACGGAAAAGAAGTATCAATGCAAGAGTTCTATTTACCAAAGCAAGGGTACTGGTTAGGGTTTATGCCTAATGACTCAAAGTTGGCTAACAAAATGGTAAAATGTATAACGAATGTGTGTAATAACGAACACATCGGATACACTCAACCATATAGGATGACTTTAAGAGAGGCTTATGTTAAGTATAAAAGTTTTAAGGCAATAAAGGTAGATTGCGGTTGTGATTGTAGTAGTTTAATAAATACTATACTTTTTGCGTGTGGTCATAACCTGCCGATATTTAATACCGCAACTATGCCTTCAATATTAAGAAAATCTAAACTATTTACTGAAGTTAAAGTCACAAAATCAACACAATGTAAAAATGGTATGATACTTGTGACACCTACAAAGGGGCATACAATGTTAGTCGTAGATAATGGAAGGGGCAAAAAATGAGTAAATATTATGATATACATCCCCTATTGAAGTTAGGGGATGAAGACCCAAATATTAAATATTTTATAAGTTTTGGTGAACGTTCTGCTGGTAAATCATATAGTACCGCTAAATATATTATTGAAAATTATGTAAATACAGGTAAAACAAGTGGTATAGCAAGAAGATGGGAAGATGACTGGAACTCAAACGTTGCTAATACATATTTTGATGGTCTTATATCAAATGGTGAAATAAAGAAAATCACCAAAGGAAAATTCGATGGCGTGTGGTACTGGGCGCACAAGTGGTGGCTCACAAAGTACGACAACGAAAAAGAAAAGATGGTAAAGGATGATAAACCCTTTGCTATTGCTTTTAGTATAAGCACATGGGAAAAATCGAAGGCGTCTCAATACCCCGATATGAATCTTTTAGTTTTAGAAGAGTTTATCAGTAGTAGATATATCGGCAGTGATAATACAGAGTTTCAAATGTTTCTTAATTTGGTTAGTACACTTGCAAGAGAAAGGGATGACTTTCGTGTAATTTTACTAGGAAATACCATTGCAAGGTTTGGCAATCCTTACTTTATATGCATGAACCTTGAAAAGCGTGTATTAAAAATGAACCCTGGTGATATAGTAGTTTTTTCAAACGACTATAATAAATTAAAAATAGCGGTAGAATATACCGCACCGCCTGAAGAGGGTAAAAAATCAGATATACTTTTTGATTTTATAGATAGTGCCGCCGCCCGTCAAATTACAAGTGGTGAGTGGCAAATAGAGGCACACTTCCCATCTCTGCCGTTGGGTACAAGAATCAGACCAAAAGATATAGTATATAAATACTTTTTAATATATAGAGACAATATACTACAGGCTGATGTTATTTTACAAGATAATAAATATTATACTTATTATCATAAAAAAACTACTGAATTACAAGAAAACCCTACAGACCTTATATTTGATTTAGACTATCATTTAGAACCAAATTATAGGCGTGATATATTGAGACCGATAGATAATATAGGTGTAAAGGTTGCTGAGTTTTTCAAAAAAGACATGGTTTTTGTACAAGATGTAGAGATAGGTGAGATATTATATAGTTATATACAGTCATTATAAAAGGGGGTTTAACCCCCTTTTATTTATAGTATATTTGATTTTGTCCTTGTACATATAGATTTAGTAGTTTTTCCCATTTAGAGTCATTTTTAATTTCAAACTCTTCATCCTCTAAATATACACCACCATTTACATTAAAGTGATAATTATTGCCTTCATAATCTACTATATCACCTTCATGATGGTCTCTAAATATCTTATGATGTAATTCACCCGTTTTATCAGCTGGTATTTTTAACCCTATTTTGAAGGCATCCATTACTTTTTTATAATCGTGTACAATATAATGTTTAATACCATTGTCATCAGTATATTCTTCATGTGTCTCATCAAAATCTGCTAAAAACTTTGCCCCCTCATTCTTACCGAGTCCTGCAATGGTTGTGTGTAGTTCATCATTATAATCAATAGTTATATATGTTTTAGGTCTCAATATTTTCATATACTTATAATGACCGTCTAAAGCAAAATAACCGAGCGGTTTTTCATCACCTTTTGCATTTTTAGGTCTCCATACATCACTATTGAATCCGTAAAACTTACACATAGCCTCAAACTGTTCTTTTACTCTACTATTATATTTGTCAATATAAGGTTTAAAGTTCCCTTGTTCATAAATACTATCAGTATCACTATAACAATACATATCATCAAGTCCTGCCCTTCTTATAGCAAAAGCAATATTTTTCTTTGCTATTGATGGTATAAATAGTGCCGCTATATAAGGTATAATAACTTGACCTGAAAATATACGTCTGTTGTAGTTAATCGTTTTTTCTAAATAATACTTTTTTTGGTCTTCTGTTGTGCGTAAATCATACACATCTTTTAACCATTCACCTTTAAATGTCTCAAGCCATTTTTCTTCTTCTTCATTAAATTGTAAAACTTCTTGTAAAATACTTTTAACATGTACACCATAACTACATGCATTTAGGTCTTCTTTACTTAAATTATATTGTATTTCTTTGCCCTCAACATTTTTAAGTTTTGTTTTTTCTTTGTATAAATTAAGTATAAACTCTATTACAGGACGGGGTAAATAACCCTTCGTATATGTATAAATATGGTCAACATGAACATCAAACTTATAAAATCTTTTATATACCTCATAATCAAGGTTAGTACAATATATAGTTAGTTTATCGGCAGTTATTACTTTACCATTTGTTTTATCTGTTTTCGCATTTTCTATATTTTCACATTTATCATAAGGTATAAAACTGTCCCATATAGATTCTATTTCTTTACCTGATGGCAATAAATAAATAGCTGGTTTTACATTTGTTAAAGTTAATTTACATATAAAAGCATGATTTAGATTTATTTCATCGTCTAAAAAGTCACGTCCTTTATCTTTATAATGTCCTATATACGATTTAGGAAACTCAGCACTATAACAACAAACTGCACTATAACTACTAATAAAGTCCCATGCAAACACATTTTCTAATATTTTGTTTACTTTAAAAGGGTTTGCGTTTGTATGTCCACCCATAAAGGTTTCAGTTGCACAGTATAACTCACCGCTACTATGAAACTTTAATTGTGATATTTCCCTTATAAATCGCTTTTTCTGAATCATACTCATTGTATCTTTACCTTTTGGCATACAATATAAGCGCATTTTTTTAGTCGAGCCACTTGTTTTAGTTAAAGGTACTTCATACATATTACCCCATGTGTCCATTTGATATTGTATATATTTACATACAATGCGTACATCATTTAAGCAATAAGCAGTCTCTAAATCTGATAAACTACTTTTTGGCGTTCTTAATACTTTATAGTCTAAATCATCCACTAATTTTATTAAGTTTTTCTCTTTTGGCATAAAATCAGTTAAAGTAGATAAACTACAACCACTTAATAAATATGAGCATCTAAACTCTATATTTCCATATATAGCATATAGTATAGAGTTTTGTCTTGTTACAAAATAATCATCAAAATCAAATAAACCACGCATGAAAAAATATTCAAAACTTAGGTTCTGTACATATACTATCAGTTTTGCTTTTTTACTTTTTGCGTATTCATTTAATTTATTTATAATGTGTTTTAACTCATCATCTGTCCTGCCGACAAGACAATATACAAACCCTGTCTCATTGTATAATAGACCTATCTGATGGTGATACATCAAAGATAATTTTTTATCATTATATTTAAAGTTTGTAGTCTCTATATCTAACGCTGATGCTATATTTAGATATTTACGTTTACCCCTACCACTAACAGTAGGGGTAAACTTATTAAGTATGCGGTCAATCTCTTCATCTGTATTATATTTTATACCTAATTTTTTATTAAATAAAATCATAATTGAATTGCGCCTCCTAATGAGTCCTCATCCATCATCTCACTACCTGCGGTGCGTTGTGCATTTAACATAGCAACTTTATCTTCAATCTCTTTTTCTATTGAATCTAATATATCGTTTACTGATACATATTTTTTGCTTTCTTGTATAGTCTTTACACTTTCAAAATCTTTTAGATAAACATAAGCATCGCCTGCATCTAAAACGCCTTCTTTTCTTGCTTTATTTAATAATCGCCCTAACCTTTCAATTTGTTCATCTGTAAGTCCTCTATCTTTACCAAAAGTATTTTGAAAAACCTTGACTAACTCTTGTTGTTGTTTATTTCTAACATCATTTATATTTTTTGACTGTCCTGATGGTTTCTCTGGTAAAAATTGACCTCTTTTTTCTGTCTCTGGTGTTACTGTCATTACACTTTGTAAAAACTTTACACGTTGTTTTATCTGTTCTTCCATCTGTGCTTTTGGTAGATTCTTTGATAATGTAAACCTTTTACGGGGTCCTATATCATACCCTTTTTTAGTTTTTTGGATTCTAAAATATTCGTTATTTTCTTGTAAAATTGTAGGCTTAAGGTGTTTAGTGTTTAGTTCCTCACTAATATTTTTTAATCTTGCGTTGCTTTCTCTATTAAGTGCAACTAATAACTTTCTTTGTGCTGCCGCCGTTAAATTACTTAAATCAGTTTTTTTAATCTCGCCTAATGTCTTTGGTATATTATGTACTCTACCCTTCTTTGCCTTTGCCATCTTTAATACCTCCTTAATCTAAATATTGTATAGATACCAACTCTATATCAAACCAACTAAAAAACTCTTCAAAATCATCAATAAACATCTTTTTTCTGTCCTCATCTGTATAATGTTCGTCACCATCTAAATCAGTAAACTTAAAAGTCTCTACATATGAGTCTAACTTAGATAAAAAACTCATTAATCCCCAATAAAAACTTTTATAACTAATATTTTTATAATAATAGTTATCACTACCCATCAATTTTTCAACTGTTAAATAGTGGCAATATGTACTTAATGTAGGGTCGTTATCTAATTTATCTATAGTTTGCCAACCTTCCTTTAATATATCAGCTACACTATGCTCTTCATCCATACATTTATTATTGCGTTTAATTCTAAAAATAATTTGGTCTGCGTTCTTCATATTATAACCTCCATTCCCATTTCATTCAATTTGCTTGTTATTTTGTTACTATGTACTTGTCCACCCTCGTATCTTGCTAAATGTTCTCTACTTATACCTAAAATATCTGCCAGCTGCTTTTGTGTATAATTGTGATTTTTACGAAACTTTTTACATTCCTTTCCTACTTTTTTATCAAATAGTAAATACCATTCGTTCTTCATATACAATACCCTCCTAAATTCAAATAACAATATTCCTCGCTTAGTCCCATAGTTTCGATACCGAAAAACTGGTCATTGTGAATAACTACAATTTCAATTTTATCGGTTTCAAGTT
>Ga0326511_10002902_pt1 | contig 13851 bp, 14 predicted proteins | sample 0_2496_0518_D_FD_203701 | JGI IMG/M metagenome (GOLD analysis project Ga0326511, IMG submission 203701) | Bovine rumen microbial communities from UC Davis, California, United States - 0_2496_0518 | ecosystem: Host-associated > Mammals > Digestive system > Stomach > Rumen | place: USA... | reverse complement strand
ATACAATACATAAAAAACTCCCCAATGGGATTTTTAGGGGGCGGCGGGAATGAGCAAGCAGAGAGAGCCTACCGCCTTAGTGCAGGCAAAGGGGCTGAAACACTTCACAAAAGGCGAGATCGAGATGCGGGAGGCGCGCGAGGTCAAGCCGAATTTTACGGCGGAGATGATGCCGCCGAAGGTGCTGACAAAGAGGACTGACAAGGAGACCTTCAAGGCGATATGGGCGGCGCTGGGTGAGATAGGTGTTATCGGAGATACCGATGCGGACATACTCGCACAGTTTATACTCATTCGCGGAATGGTGCTGACAAGTCAGAGAGAATACAACAAGGCCGTTGCTGAACGGGAGCGGTTTATAAAGCAAAGTGAAAAAGCGGGCATTGATCTCTACGAAGGCGAGGCCTTCCAAAGATACGGCAGACATGAGCAGCTTGTTTCAACAAAGGAAACACGCCTGCGGAAGTTAAGGGATCAGATGCTTTCTTATGCTAAGAGCCTTTGTCTGACAATCGACAGCAGGTGCAGGATACAAGTGCCGCAGGTCATCGTTGAGGAGAAGGTTAACAAATTCGAGAGGTTCAAACAGGTGGGGAATGGGGAGTAATTAGGCCATAAGCCAATTTGTTGACCTTAACAAATTGGCAGAGATCATCGGCAGCATGGCGGGGTGGAGCAGTGGCAGCTCGTCGGGCTCATAACCCGAAGGTCGGAGGTTCGAGTCCTCCCCACGCAACCAGCAGGCAGGGTGCTGAAACTCTGACATTATTTTCATCCTCCGGGCGGTGAAAGCCGCCCTTACATGGGAATGGGCATAGCCCGACAGTTAACGCCGCTGTTATGCCGGATCGCTACCGGCTATTCCCACCATAAAAACAAATTTTTCCATTTGTTTTTCTTCACCTCTTTAGCGCAGGCGGCGAACAGTCTGCGCACACATCGCCCTCCCCGGCGGGATCATGAGAAGGTCGGCACTTCTCGGGGCGGTCATATCCTACCTTTCAAACTGATCAAACATCATTTGAAAAACTTCTTTTTAAGAGCGGTCTCCCCCGCTCTTACATCGGCGCTCTTTGCAAGCGTTTCGCTGCGGCTTTCGGATCGGCGGCGGCGGTAACGGCAGGTCACTCCTGCGGCGCTGACCATTCATAAGCGATCAGCTTATGATCTCCTATATGTTTTTCGTAACTACGCTCGGGTTCACAACCTCTCCCGAGCGCAAGACGAAACGCAGCGATGACGGTGAGGCGTTACCTGAGCTGCAAATAACATGGGCAGGGTCACATATCGCCCCATAGTGGGCGTCCATCAATCGACCTGCCCTACTAAAAAAGACATTATACAAGGCGTTAAAAGTCTCGTATAGTGTCTTTTTCTCTTTTTCGGGGTGAAAAAATGGCGAATGACAGAGTAACGGAGCACGCGCAGGAGGTAATAAAAGGCAGAGTGCCGGCAGGAGAGCTGCACATTTTAGCCTGCAAGCGGCATCTGAATGACCTGAAAAGGCAGAACACGGCAGATTTCCCGTATTTTTACGACCTTGCGGCGGCTAACAACATCATAGAATTTGCCGAAACGCTTACGATCGGCGAGGGCGAAGGAAATAAAATGCTTAAGCTTATCCCCGAGCAGGCATTTGACTTAGGCAGTCGTTTCGGGTGGAAGAAAACGGATAATAAAAAGCGCAGATTTCGCCGTGCTTACAAATCAGTAGCAAGGCAGAACGGAAAAACGCTTGAAAACGGTATACAAGGGTGCTACATAGCGGCATTTTCCAACTACAATTACGGAAAAATGTTCACCGTAGCGACAAAAAAGCGGCAGGCGCGGCTTGCGTGGGAGGAAATGGCTAAGTTTATAAAGACTGACAAGGACTTAGCCGAGTATTTCCGAGTGCAGGAGTACCTTTCCAAGATAACGGCGCTTGAAACGAACTGCACGGTCGAGGCGCTTTCCAAAGAGGCAGGGCTTGACGACGGTTTCCGCTCGATATACTCATCTATAGACGAAATACACCAGCACAAAGACAACAAAATATACAAAGCTATATACAACGGCACAAGAGCCTTGCCCGAAACGCTCATATCCATGATAACTACGCGCGGCGACAAGATACAGAGTTTCTGCAAAGAAATGGACGACTACGCGATAAAGGTATTACGCGGTGAGGCAACGGCGGAGGATTTCTTTGTTGACATTTTCGCACTTGACCCGGGTGACAACATATGGGACGAGGCTAACTGGATAAAGGCTAACCCATTTATCTGCCGCAATTCTGATATGCTGGAGACCCTGCGGCGAGATGCGCAGACGGCTAAAGACATGGGCGGCGCAGAGCTTAGGGATTTTATGACAAAATCCTTGAATTTATGGGTCGAAAACACTGACACTTACTTTATTATCTCGGAGAACTGGGATAAATGCGGCTCGGAGAGAACGCTTTCGGCCTTTGAGGGGCAGGCTTGCTATGTGGGGATAGACCTATCCTCGGGCGGCGACCTTACGACGCTTGCGCTTGAATTTGATGACAATCCCGATGAGCGCATTTACATATATTCACAGAGCTTTATGCCGCGAGGGCGCATACAAGAGCATATCACGACCGATATTGCGCCTTACGATATTTGGGAGAAGCAGAGGCTTATAACCGTTACGGGCGGCGATATGGATTTCAAGAATGACTACAAGTTTATTATAAAGCACTTAAAAGAGCTTAAAGAGGAATACGGGCTGACGTTCAAGGCGATAGGCATTGACCCGCACAACGCGGACGGCATTCTGTCAGATCTTGAAGAATTAGGGTGCCCGGTAGTTCTCGTTAAGCAGACGTGCAAAGAGCTTAATGATGCGACTGTAGATATGCAATTGCTTATCAAGTCACAGAAAGTTGAGTATGACAAGAGGAATGAGCTGCTGACCTGGAGTGCGCTCAATGCGCGGATCGTCGAGAACTCAATGGGTGAGCGAAAGATCGACAAAAAGCTCGGGGCGCGAAACAGCAGAATTGACCCGATAGATGCGATAATAGACGCGCACGCGGTCAAGCTACAGCTTACGAAGGAAAATATTGACCTAAACGATGAATTTAACAGATATATGGAGCTTATGGGCTTATAAGGGGGTGTAGAACATAAACGAGTATCAGAAAATGCTTGCGGACAGCGTGATATCACGCAGATTTGCTGACAGTGACAAGCATTACAACGAGGAGCACGCGAGAGGCGAGCTTATACAGTTACTTGACTTCCTCGGAATAGACAGAAACACCCCGAAGGACGCGCTATCGGTGATAGTTTACTACACCTGCATACGAGTTTTAAGTGAGTCGATAGGCAAAATGCCTATAAAGGTACAGAAAAAGCTTGACAGAGGCGTATTAAAACAGCCAAATCACAGATTATGGCGCGTGCTTATGCAGCGGCCTAATCGCTTTATGACGGCCACCAACTTTTGGAGCTGCATGGAGAGGGCAAGATCGCACAAAGGAAATGCCTACGCTTACATCACGGGTGCAGGGCAGGACACGGAACTTTGGTACTTACCGACGGAGGACGTTGAGGTCTACTATGATGACGCTAAGATAATATCGGACATTCCCGACGTTTATTACCGATACATGGCAGGCGGCAAAGAGTACATTTTTAAAAGTTCAGAAATTATACATCTGCGCACAAGCAACACGCGTGACGGAATTATGGGAATACCCGTATGTGAGCAGCTAAGAGATTACATCACGGGGCAAGGCAAAGCGCAGGATATGCTTAATCAGATGTATGAGAGCGGATTTATGGCGAAGGCTGTGTTGCAATACACGGGGAACTTAAATGACGATAACGTTAAAAAGTTTGTGAAGCTTGTTTCCGATTACGCGGAAAACAAATACTCAAAAGAGGGCGTAAAGAACTTCATTCCTGCGCCGCTCGGGGCGACCATTCAGCCGCTTAATATAAAGCTTGCGGACAATGAGTTTGCGACAATTCAGCAGGCATCGGCGCTTGAAATAGCGGCCGCGTTTGGCATAAAGCCTACACAGGTGGGCGATTATAGCAAATCAAGCTATTCCTCCGAGGAAGCGCAGCAGATAAGCTTTTACGTTGAAACGCTTTTATTTATCATACAGCAGTATGAGCAGGAGCTTACCTACAAGCTTTTCACAAGAGAGGAGCAGGCGGAAGGTATTGAGGCTAAGTTTGACACGCGCGTTATCCTACGAGTAACGCAGGAGGCGCAGATGAACAACCTGCGCTCGGGAGTATCTAACTTTATATTTACCCCGAACGAGGCGAGAGAACAGCTTGACCTGCCTGCCGTAGACGGCGGCGACAAGCTGATAGGAAACGGCACTAACATTCCTATAGAAATGGTAGGGCAGCAATACGGCAAGACTGCGCAGGCGGAAGGTGGTGACAGACAGAATGAATGAGAATGAAAAGGAAAACATTGAGACCGGCAAGGTATACAAGGCGGCGCAGATAAGCGAGCAAAGCGTTACCGATGAGGAGCTTGCGAAGATAAACAAGTACACGCTTTCTCCCCTTAAGGCGGAGGACGTATACACGTTTAAGGCCATGGTGGGCGATAACGAGCTTGACGACAGGAATTACGAGCCGTTTACGGCGCAGGCGCTTAAAGACCTTGAAAGCCTTTATATCGGAAAACCCGTTATAAAGGACCATAGGCATAGTGCCAACAATCAGGTAGCGAGGATTTATGACACCGAGCTTAAAGCGGACAGTTCACGCAAGAACGAACGCGGTGAAGAGCACACGGAGCTGATAGCGAAGGCATATATGCTAAGGAATGACACGAACAAAGACCTCATCGGGGAGATCGAAGCAGGCATAAAGAAAGAGGTATCGACGGGCTTTAAAATGAAGTCGGCAGTATGCTCGATATGCGGCACGGACAACACAAAGGAATACTGCGCGCACTTCCCCGGGAGGACTTACAAGAAAAACGGCGCGGAGGAAACGTGTTTATTCTTCCTTGACGGCGCTAAGGAGGCTTACGAGCTATCACTCGTGGCCGTACCTGCACAGCCGAGGGCAGGAACAGTTAAGGCTTTTGGCGACAAGGCTTTCTTTGAGAAGGACTTAGAGCTTAAAGATACAAAAGCAGACAAAGAGACAGCACCCGAGATAGACACCGCAGAGCTGGAGCTTTCCGAGCTTTGGGCGTTTACCGAGGCAGAACAAAAGTAAGGAGGCAACAAAATGACAAGATCGCAGGAGCTGCTTAACGCTATAATCGCGCTTAATGCAGCGGCAAAGGCTTTCGCAGAAAAGGGCGAGAGCGAGAAGTACCAGTCCACAATGGCTGAGATCAAGGCAAAAAGAGAAGAGTATGAGGCTGCAAAGGCTGAGGAAGAGACAGAAAAATTCATAGCCGAGCAGCAGGCTGAGAAGGCAAAGCCCGTTGAAGGCAAGCCCGAAAAAGCAGCAAAGCCCGAGAAGGAAACATCTGAAAAGGCACTTGCAAGAGCAGCAAGAGCAGGCTTTGTTGATTACAAGGCTATGAGTGAAGGCTCAAATGCTAACGGCGGATACACCGTGCCCGTTGACATTGTGACACGTGCTTATGAGCTGAGAGATGCAAAGGAAAACCTCTTACAGTATGTAAGGCAGAGCAATGTAACCACAAACGCAGGTGAGAGGACTTTTAAAAAGCGCTCTAATCAGACAGGCTTTGCGCCCGTAGCGGAGCACGGTGACATTGGGATCAATGACACACCTCAGTATGACAGACTCTCATACAACATACAGAAATATGCAGGCATTTACGAAATGACAGACGAGCTGCTCGAAGACTCGGACGAGAACATTGTAAGAGACATCGTAGAGTGGGCAGGAAACGAGCTGAGAGTGACAGTAAACAAGGTGATCCTTAACACTATCAACACTAATGATGCGTGGAAGACCCCGACAGCGCTTGTAAACCTTGACGGCATCAAGAAGGCACTCAACGTAACGCTGGGGCAGGCATTTAAGAACACAAGCCGCATTTACACGAACGATGACGGATTACAGTGGCTTGATACGCTGAAAGATAACAATGCGAGATATCTGCTTACACCCGACCCGACAAATTCTGCGGCGCAGAGGCTTGCTGTGGGTGCAATGACAGTGCCTATCACAGTTATTCCCAATGCAGATCTGCCGACTGACAGCGAAAACGGCAGAATACCTTTCCTCATCGGCGACCTTAATGAGGCTATCTGGTTCTTTGACCGCAAGAGCCTTACACTTAAGCAGAGCGATGTTGCGGTAGTAGGAAACTCCAACGCATTCAGGCAGGATCTTACTTTTGTAAGGGCGATCACAAGATTCGATTGCGTTGCAAGAGATACAGCCGCACTTGTAAACGGATATATCCCGGTGGGGTAACAGCCCCCGATGACGGATCAGATGACAACGCATCTGATACGACATACACTGAGAGTCAGCTCAACGCCATGAACAAGGCACAGTTACTTGAACTGGCGACGAGCTTAGGCATCGAGGGGCTTACAGACTCGAACACAAAGGCTGAGATAATCGAGGCTATTCTTGCGGCGCAGGGATAATTACATCATAAAGGAGGCTTAAGACGATGATAACACTTGACGAGGCAAAGGCTTATTTACGCGTTGATCTCGCAGACGAGAACGACGAAAAAATGTTAAAGCTGGCTATAGGTGCAGCGAACAGGTGGATGATATCGGCTATAGGCATCGGATATGATGAGGACGACCCAAAAGCAAGAGAGTTAGAGCTTATGGTGATAGGTGATCTGTACGACAACCGCACCACAAGTGAGATAAGCCAAAACAACGTAAGGCGGTTATTTTACGATTTAGCCTTACAACTGCGGCTGGAACTTAGGGAGGACATATGCTGAACCCCGGGGATTTTAAATACATGGTTGACATCTTAGAGATAACGACCGTACAGAACGAGGTGCTCTCGGACACAAAGCAGCTTACTAAGCTTTGCAGCGTTCATGCATATGTCAACAGCCCCTCGCGGCGCGACAACGAGCAGGCAGGGGCGGAAAATCAGGAGATAGACATTATCTTCACTGTAAGATACTCGAAGCTGTTTAAGGACATACTCATTCGCAAGCAGGACTTTAGGGTGATGTTTGAGGGTGTAGTCTACAAAATAAAGTACACGGACAATTTTAAGTTCAAAAACGAGACGATAAGGCTATCTTGCAAGGCGGTGACGAAGTACAGTGGCAAGGCCGAAGAAAACCCTACAGCAGCAGATCCATGATATTTTGGAAAAGTACATCGATGATGCGTATGTGGCATCGAACAAAGCCATAGACAAGGGAGCGCAGGCCTGCAAAGAAAAGGTAATGCAGGACAGCCCCGTGTCTAAGAAGATAATCAGACGGCGCACAAAAATAACGGGAAATGCACTCGTTGAGAGCAAGGCAGGGAAAAAGCGATATGTAAGAGGCGGCGATGTCAAGGTATTTAAGCCTGGATATTACAGAGACGGGTGGAAAGTACAGCAGGACAAAGACCTTAAGGGTACACTTGTATACGGCAAGCGTATCAAGAACACAAGGCAGCCGCACCTTACGCACTTGCTTGAAAACGGTCACGTCCTCAGAGACAGCAGCGGAAAAGAGATAGGCAAGGTGCGAAAATTTCCCCATATTGAGGCTAACGGAGAGCATTTTTCAAAGCTCGTGCAGGACGAGATAGACGATGTACTGAAAAAAGGCAGGAAGATAAAGCTATGATAAGAACACAGGCAGAGTTGGCGGCAATGCTCAACAGCATTTATCCCACGAGAGAAAACAAGTGGGAAGGCGCTAAGAGCGTTGCAGATATGCCATACATCATATACCGCTCGGGTGACTCGGACAATTTTTCCGCGGATAACATCGCTTATTACAAAACGCGCAGCTATGAGGTAGAGTTATACTTTCCGACAAACAGCTTTGAGCCTGAAAGCAGGCTTGAACAGGCGTTTGATGAAAATGAAATATTCTATGACAGCAGCAGGATAAAGGCAAGCGACTTTGACTTAGGGGAGTTTTCCGATATCGAGGTATATGACACAAGCGGCGGTGATTTTTACATCACCACCTACAGAATAGGAATTTAAGAAAGGAATGAAAGACAATGGCTGACAAGAACAAAATAAAATACGGCCTTACAAACGTACATTTTGCAAAGCTGACGTTTGATGCACAGCAGCAGAAATATACTTATGCCACACCGATACGTTTTCCCGGTGCGGTAAGTCTATCGCTCGACCCGACAGGTTCAAAAGAGCCTTTTTACGCGGACGACATCGTTTACTCGCAGACAGAGACGAACACAGGCCTTGAGGGCGACTTTGAGGTAGCAAGAGTTATAGATGACTTCCGCAAAGAGATACTCGGTGCTACATACGACGCAGTTAAAAAGCGTTGGAAGGTAAATGCTGACGATATCTCGCAGGAGTTTGCACTCCTTTTTGAGTTCTCGGGCGACAAGAGCAAGACAAGATATATATTCTACAGATGCTCGGCAGACCGCCCCGGTGTAAGTGGCTCGACTAAGGAGGAAACAGCTACACCTGAGACAGAGACACTCAGCCTCACGGCAATGCCGAGAGAGAACGATCACGAGATCTACAACTGGGTAGAACCTGACTCCCCCGATTACGACACATGGTACACTGAGGTCAAAGAGCCTGACGCAGCAGTTACCACATACACCGAGGAGGAGCTTAATGCAATGAGCCTTACCGAGCTTGCGGCGATAGCTGAGGTATGGGACATTGACACAAGCTCAATAACCACGAAGGCCGATCTCGTAGCGGCAATACTTGCAGCACAGGAAGCAGCGGCATAAACAGCGGCAAAAAGGAGAATAGACAATGAAGGTAAGCTTTGGTATCAAAAAACTACACTATGCGCTTATTGATCCCGTATCGGGGCTTTACAGAGTGCCCGTAGCCATGCCGGGTGCGGTAAGCTTAGGGGTAAGCGGAAGTGAGAGAGAGCTTACCCTTAACAGCAACTTTGGCGACATACCTTTTGGGAAAGAAAAAGGCAGTGTAAGCGGCAGCCTTGTAATAGCAAGTTTGCCGCTTGCTTTTTTATATGATGTTTTTGGCATTGAGATAGACGAAAACGGGGTAGAAATAGAGCATGGATTTGATGAAGTAAGGCATTTTGCACTGCTATATCAGACGAACACAGACGAGGGAAAGATAAGGGAATGCTGGTATGACTGCACGGCGACGCGGCCGCAGTACAGCATAGTGACAAATGACACGGGCGTTACGATTGCAACAAGGCAATTAAACATAACAATGAGAAGAAATGCCGCAAAGCTTATAAGAGGCTACAAAGCACCGTTAAGGGCAAGGGTAGCGAGTGACAAGGCGGCTTATGATACATTCTTTAGTGAGGTATACGGGGCATAATGGAGAGCACACTTTACATCGGGGGCAAGGCTATAAACGTATCGGCAAAATTAAAGGCGCTTATGCTATACAAAAGGCAATTTGGCGAGGAATACCTTGACAGATACGTTCAGATACAAAAAGCAGAGGGCGACACGAAGAAACTTGCGGAGGACGTAACGATAACCGCCTTTCGCATTATATGGGCTATGGCCAAGGCTTATGACGAGAGCATTCCTCCTCCCGACTTATGGCTTGCGGGATTTGAGAACACGGACGGCTTTTTGCAGGCGGTATTCAAGGCGCAGGGGCTTATAGCAGCATCTACGGGAACGAAGAAAGAAAAAGAAAGCTCGCGCGAAGAGGACGCTAAGATAACTACCGAGAGTTATCTTGCGGCAGCGGTAAAAGCAGGCATCGGGTATGATGCGGCGCTTGAGATGACGATAGGAGAGCTTAACGCTTTATTTGAGGCGATGATAGCATTAAGTGAGAGCAAGGAAACGGCAAAGGCGGCAACGCAGGCGGACTTTGACAGTTTTAAAAATATGTTTTAGGGGGAATAGATATGCCGAGAGGCAAGGCAAGCTATGCAGGAATTGAAATAAACTTTTCGGCGAATTATTCCGATCTTGTAGAGAGCTTACAGAAGATCGACAGAGAGTCGAAGAAAATTGAGAAAAGCCTTAGTGCCACACAAAACGCGCTTAAGTTTGACCCTGAGAACGTTGAGCTTGCAGCAGTACAGCAGAAGGTACTTGCGGACGCTATCGCCAAAACAGAGGAAAGGTTAAAGCTTTTAAAAAGTACCGAGCAGGAAATAAAGGCCGAGTTTGAAAAGGGCGGCATACCGACAGAGCAGTATGCTAAGTACCTTGCCGAGATCGCTAAATCCGAAAAGGCGCTAAAGGAATTTAAGGCGGCGCAGGCAGAAAGTGCTGTAAGCGCTGATGATCTTGCAAATGAGCTGGTGAAAGCAAAGGAACAGCTTAAGGAATACACCAAGGCAGCAGAGGCGGCGGCAAAGAGCGGCGATGAAGCCGAGATATTCAGCATAGATAAAAAAATACAAGAGACCACAAACAAGATCGAAGAATATAAAAGTAAAATAAATACGCTTTTAAACTCGGAAAGCGGGCTTAAAAGCGAGCAGGACAAGCTCAGAGCCTCGACCGACAACTTAAGCGAGGCACAAAGAAACGCGGCAAGCTCGGCGGCTCAAATGGGCGACGGGTTTACTGTAACCAAAGGGGTAATATCCGACCTCGCATCGACTGTTATAAAAAAGACGGCGAACGCGCTTATTGACTTTACAAAAGGCTCGCTCGAGGCGGCATCTTCTCTTTATGAAGTCGAGAACGTTGTTGATGTTTCGTTCGGAAATATGAGAAACAAGGTCGATGAGTTCTCGGACACAGCCATAGAGTATTACGGCATATCGGAGCTGACGGCCAAAAGGACGGCATCGCTTTTCGCGGCAATGGGCGAGGGTATGGACTTAGCTCTTGACAAAGCTACCGACATGGCGATAGGGCTTGCAAAGCGCAGTGCCGACATGGCATCGTTTTATGATATATCGCAGGAGATAACAAGCACGGCGCTTAAGAGTGTATTCACGGGTGAGACAGAGAGCCTTAAGCGTTTCGGCGTGGTAATGACCGAGGCAAACTTACAGCAATACGCGCTTGCGCAGGGAATACAGAAGACCGTCAAGGAAATGACGCAGGCTGAAAAGGTACAGCTAAGATACAATTACCTTATGGAGGCGACAGCAAGCTCGGAGGGCGACTTTGCGAGGACTTCCGACAGCTTTGCGAACAAGACAAGGCAGCTTAAGGAGCGCTTGACTGAAACGAGCGTTGCTATAGGTGAGAGGTTCATTGCAAATCTTGACGGAGCGTTCAACACGCTTGACAAGCTGCTTGAAAAGGTTAACGAGGCGGCCGAGAACGGAGACCTTGACGATTTTATCAAGGACGTTTCGGACATACTTAAGAGCCTGCTAAGAATACTTACAGCACTCGGCGGTGTGCTTGTAAAATTCCCCAAGCTGACAGCAAGTGCGGCGGCCGGGTTTATGGCATTTAAGACCGCAAATAAAATAACGGGTCAAGTGGGTCTGCTCAACAAGGCACTTACAAATGTTACAGAAACTATGGCGAGCGCAGGCGAGGGTGCGGCTGCAACAGCAGAAAGTTTTAAACTTAGTGCGGGCTCAATAGCTACAGTAGGAACGGCTATCATAGCATTGGAGTTAGCGCTTGCGGACTATTTTGACAGGCTCGACGAGGAGCTTAAGAACCAAAAAGCGTGGAACGATGAGCAAATGAAAGCCATTGAGGCCGCGCAGGAGCTGACGGCGACCTACAAGGAAAATGCCGAGAGCAGGCGTGAAAACATCTCGAACATCGAGGCGGAATACGGCGTTTACCGAGAGCAGGCGCAAAGGCTTACAGAGCTTGCAAGCAAGACTGAAAAGACAAGTGCAGACCTTTCGGAAATGGCGGCAATAACCGAGCAGCTCAACTCGGGAATGCAGGGCTTAGGGCTTGAATTTAACAACACCACGGGCGCGATCAATATGCAGGGCGAGGAGCTGCAAAAGCTGATAGGCAGCTATGAGAACCTTGCAAAGGCTGAGGCGGCAAAGAATGCGCTTACCGACATTTACGAGGAGCAGTACAAGGCGACTGCTAAGGTAAATGCGAATGTAAAGAAAAGACTTGAATATACTGAAAAGCTCGCGCAAGCGGAGATACAGCAGCATGAAGCCGAAAAGCAATATGAGGCAATACTCAGCAAATGGCGCAGATCATACGAAGGCGATGATGTATATCAAGTCGATGAAGTCAAGGAATATAGAAAAAACCTTGAAGAGGCAAACGCGGAAGTAGAGAAATATGAAAAGTCGATAGCCGTACTTTACACGGAATACGCAGAATACGCAGAACAGCTCGGAATAGCTAATGAAGAATTAGCCGAAATGAACGAGCTTTATGAAAAAGCTCAGGAAGATGCAGGCGCGGCGCAGGAGCTCAGGGATAAGACCGAGGCGCTGAAAGAGCAGGCAGATGCGCTTAACGAATTACAGAAAGCCTACAGCAACGCGCAGAGTGCGCTAAGCGGATATGCAAGTCAGGTAAGTGACCTTGTAAGCATACAAAAGAGCCTTGCAGAGGGAACGGAAATGTCAACGCTTGAAATGCTTGACATGATCGAGAAATACCCCGAGCTGATAGGGCAGATAAAAAAGACCGAGAACGGCTACACTTTAGAAAAGCAAGCAATTGAAGACCTGATAGAAGTAAGACTCGTAAACCTAAAGCTTGCAGCACAAGAAAAGCAGGCAGCAGCAGAAGCGTTATTTTATCAGAATAAGGGTAACAAGGGGCAGCTTGAAAGCATAAAAAAGCTGGTCGACAGCGGCTCGATAAAAGATATATCGGCTTTAGCAGGCGAGCAGTATACAGACGGGCTTTATGAGGCGATAGAGAATTATGCATATCAAAAGGGGCTTGACAGTCTCCTCTCTGATATCGTTAATGAAGGGTTTAAGGACGGCGCTAAGGCGACAGAGGACGCGGAGAAGAAAGCGGAGAAGAAAGCGGAAAAGCAAAGCGTCAAAAGCTCAAAAGCCACCATTGCGGAGGCAGAGGCTATAATAACCGCGCTGGAGCACAAATACAAGCAGGGCATTATATCCGCGGAGACCTATTACAGTGACCTTGACAAGATAGCTAACGAATACTACGGCAAGCAGGGCGGCTACTTAGAGCGCTACATGGAGCTTGAAGACGAGGCGCAGGCAGGGCTTAAGAAAGCTATTGAGGACAAGGCTAAGTCCTATCAAGACCTTGAAAGCAAGATAGAGGGTGTAATAGATGCTCAAAAGGAGCTTAGGGGCATTGAGAGCAACAAGAGCGTGCTTGCTTATGATGAGGCAAGGGGATTTAAGCTTGAAGCAGATCAGGCGGCGCTTGCAAATGCGTCAAAGAACCTTGCGGACGCGCAGCGGCAGCTTATGCTAAGCCTTGCCGAAATGAGCGGCAATTCGGGAATATACGGAGCGTTTGCGGACAGGCTTGCGGAAAGCACGAGCGAGGCGCTTAAGCAGATACTACCCGACCTTACGGGAGCGTACAGTGACGCGGCGGCCTACAGTGATGAGCTTGTAGCGACTACGCAGAATTACACATTTAACTTTGGCGATATAAGAACAAGCGGCGATGCGCAGGAATTTAAGAAAATGCTTAATGATTTTGTGAATGCTGTAATAAACGAAACACAGCTTATATAAGGAGGCGAGGGAATGATCGAGGCACCGATAAATGTAACGCCCGACAATGAAACGGTCTACATCGACAAAACGCAGGAGGGCGGAGAATACGTTAACGCTCTTAAAGAAAGCTTTACTTTTAATGGGGATAACCTCGCGTGGTGGAGATGTGAGTATTACGACAAT
>Ga0326511_10002901_pt1 | contig 13862 bp, 35 predicted proteins | sample 0_2496_0518_D_FD_203701 | JGI IMG/M metagenome (GOLD analysis project Ga0326511, IMG submission 203701) | Bovine rumen microbial communities from UC Davis, California, United States - 0_2496_0518 | ecosystem: Host-associated > Mammals > Digestive system > Stomach > Rumen | place: USA... | reverse complement strand
ATGCCTACAGTAAATAAATTAAAAGAAGCCTCATTAATAGAAACGCTTTGTGTATCTTTTGCCAGAGGATTAAATTTAAAAGATTGTATTTGTATTTGTGGTGAGTGTTAGTAGTATGATAAAGGATCCTTTTTAACTTTAATTACTAGAGTATCTGAAACATGTAATATGATATTTGAGGGCGATACATATTAGTGTGATAATAAATCAGTTAAATCTGGGAAAGCTGAAAGTGGATTAGTATATGCAATTGATAAATTATCTAAAACCTAGGGAATTGGTATTGTTGAATTTAATAAAACTCATATAGTTAGAAATCCGTTAATAACAGAAATTCTTTAGAAATGGGATCCCGAGGAGTATGGATGATAACCCTTTAAATTCTTATATATGTACATATTCCAATATAGAAGAACTAACGAAAAGTTGGCTGGCTCGTGAGAGTCGGCCAACTTGTTTTTTATTTCTCTTTAATTTCTCAATAGTGACATGATAAAGTTTAGATCTGGAGACGTTTATTTAGTAAGAGAACCATTTTACTTACTTAATGTTAGACAATGTTTTTATAGATATAAATTATATAAAATAAAAAAGATCTCTCTAGAGAATACTATTGAAGTAGAAAGAATTCTTATTACTAACTATACTACTACTAATTATAGAGATTGTATTTATCTTCGTGATTCTATTAATATTGATATTGATAGTTTTTTATCACGGATAGAAGAAAAAGTTCCTAAAATTATATGGTATAAGATTATTAGAAGAATTATCATTAAGAATAAGTCGGATATTTACCAGTGTCATGATGAGCAATTTAAAGGTTGGGGATACTTTTGTTATATCAAGAGGCATGGTTTATGATTATGCTAGAGTATTGGAATTATCAGAAAACCATAATCTAATTTATTTAGATAATTTATATATTGATATAAAATTATTAACTGGGCTTCGTAGAACTAAATGGTATCCTAAAAATATCATGAATAATGTTAAAAAAGCCACTAAAAAAGATTGGTATAGAGCAATAAGACTTTATAATAAAATAAATATATGAACAATTTTAAAGTTGGTGATATTTTTGCTATAAACGGATGTTTGCTTTCTCTTGTAAAAGTAATAGAAATATCAGAACAAACCGAAAAAGTTTTTTTAGGTTATATTAGTAATAAACATTGCTTTTCTTTTTGGCTTCCTAATAAAATACTAAAAAATTGTAAAAAAGCTACCAGAAAGGATTGGTATAGGGTAATAAGACTTTATAATAAAATAAATATATGAACAATTTTAAAGTTGGTGATATTTTTGTTTTATCTAAAAGCCCCTTTAGCGTACTACAAATATTGGAAATACGTGAGAAATTTTGTGTACTATCCGTTTCTTCTCAACAATTTGGACCCCCTGTTTGGTGTTCTTATAATGTACTAATATCAGTACTAAAAGGAAGAAGAAAGGGTAAGAAAAGAGATTGGTATAAAGCAATAAGGCTGTATAATGAATGCAACCATTAAAGTTGGTGATATTTTTGTTTTATCTAAGAAGTCTTTTAGGGTTGCTAAAGTATTGGAAATACGTGAGAATATTTATCTGCTATCCGTTTCTTCTCAACAATTTGGACCATTAAGACCTGCTTGGTATTCTATCAATTTCCTAAAAGGAAAAAGAAAGGGTAAGAAAAAAGATTGGTATAGGGCAATAAGACAATATAATGAAAAGGGCGTGACTATTAAAAATGGTGATATATATTATATAGATAAAGAACGGTCTTTGGTTAAAACTAGTTGTTCTTTTGTCATGAGAATAAAAAGAATAGAGCTTGATAAAACTATATCCTTTGATCGAATTGTTTTTCCTAAATCTAGTAAAGTTTATTATGACGTAAAACACTTATCTACTTCTATCAATAGTATTGATCAGTGGAGAGTAAAAAAAATTTCAAGAAAAAGCTGGTACATATTAATCAGAAAACTAAATAATGATTAAATTTTATTATTTTAAAAATAGTGATTATATTATAAGAGTGCACCCTTTTTATGTTGATATAAAACGTAGATGTTGGGCGACGGGAATTTCGGCAATAAAAAAAAGAAATTGCAGAAATTTATTATAATCCAAGTGTTTTATGGGATAGAGCTACTAAGAAAGATTGGTATAAAGCAATAAGAAAATATAATGAAAAAGGGTGAGGTCTATTATTATTTGGGTAGTGGTGGTCTGGATAGATTGTATCGAATAAGAGATTTATCTTATTCTAATAGATGGTGTGTTGTTCAGTTTTTTGAGTTTAGAAAGAATTATGTAGATTATTTTGGATCTGGAACACTTTCAACATCTTACTTAAAAGAGAACACAAGAAAAGTTAATGGAAGATTTTGGTATAAAATAATTAGACATCTTAATGAAGATAGGAGGAATATATTTGATTAACTATTTTTCTTTAACTTTTGTAGTAATAAAAATATTAAAAATAAAGAATGAATATATTTACTATGAAGTAATTAATATTCACAACAAAATTTATGGAAAGGGGTATCAGAGTCTTCATGCGCTAGAACAGCTTATTATAAAACCTCTTAATAAAAAAGAGTGGTATAAATTAATAAGAAGAAGTAATGAGAAAAGGTGAGATTTATTTAATTAATTCTTTAATACCATCTTATAAAGTAGTAAAAATATTAAAAATAGGGAATATATATATTAGCTATGAAATGATTAATACTCATTTCAAGGTTTATGGACGCGGATCTCAGTGTCTTCATGAACTAAAAAGGTCTATTATAAGACCTCTTAATAAGAAAGTTTGGTATAAATTAATTAGAATATATAATGAAAATAGGGGAAATATATTTAATTGAACTTGATTATTATTATATAATAAGAATATTAAAGTTAGAACCCCATCCTTCTCAGGCTTTTTTAGCTATTTTTGATATGATTGATTATCCTATTACCTACACAATTTGTAAAAAGGAAACCCATACTATTTATTGGCTAAAAGAGTTTATTGTAAAACCTCTCAAAAGAAAGGACTGGTATAAAGCAGTAAGAAAATGTAATGAAAACAGGAGAAATATATTTAATCAAATACAATAATGATTATTATATGATAAAAGTACTAGATATAGTATTTCATTTTGACGATTTAGTTGCTTTTGAACTGATTCACTGCCGCCCTTCTCCTACCTATTTTGGTAAAGGACGAAGATATCTTGGTGACTTAAAAGAGCTTATTATAAAACCCCTTAAAAGAAAGAATTGGTATAAATTAATTAGAAAAATAAATATAAATGAAAAAGGGTGAAATTTATTCAATGAAAACCAATTTCTTATCATTAATTACCTTTCTAAAAATAGAAGAAATACGCTTTTTGGTAGCAAATGAAGTCGTATGTTTGACTTGTACGCGTATTGATGTAGATACTATTACTTACAATATTAGCATAATTTATAAAAATCAAATAATTTTACATTCACGTAATGATTTTTTACCGGCCGAGAAAACTACTAGAAGAGAGTGGTATAAAGTAATTAGGAAATATAATGCAAGAAAAAATTAAATTAGGTGATGTATATTTTATAGATGATGACCTAGGACCAAATTTTGTAAAAATAATAAAAGAAGAAAATATTTATAATGAAATATGTTTTAATCAAATTGCAATTTATAGAGACAATAATATTTTATACGGCAATTATTATTATGAGAACGCTAGTCTTCTTAGAAATTGTATAAAAAGAAAAGTATCCAAAAAAGTTTGGTATAAACTAATTAGAAAATTTAATGAAAAACTATGAATGTTATTTACTTAGACGAAAATAAATATAAAGCGGATAAATTTTATTATTTTAAATATAAAGGCTACATAATAAGGGTGTATTATACATTTGTTTTAAATAAACAAAGTTGTTGGGCGAGGGGCATCTCAGCCTCAGCAAAATTTGATTATTTAGACTTTTGGTATCCTTTTTACGCCCCATGGGAAAAAGCTACTAGAAAAGATTGGTATAAAGAAATCAGAAAATTAAATGAAAGTAGGTGAAATTTATACTTATGGTTCTAAAATAATAAAAATTTATTATAAAATAATAAAAGTTTATTATGATTATTATAATGAGAGGATATCAATTAAGGTTAATAGATTAGAATTAACTTCTAATAATAGAATAATAATATCTGTTGAATGTACAGGAATGGAACTATTAGAAAGTAATAAAAATTTAAAAAGGGCATCTAGAAAAGAATGGTATAAACTAATTAGAAGGCTAAATGAAAGTGGGTGAAGTATATTATATAGAAAAAGAGGTATCGGGGTTTATACACCCGAGTATTATAAAAATAACAAATACATTTTTGTCCTCTAAAGAGGTAAGTTTTGATAGAATTATATTTCTTTCAACAAACCAATATGCTCTTTGCAATAATTACATAGCTAATTGTAATATCTTTGTTTCTTTTAAAAAAAACAAATTTCAAAAAAGTGTTGGTATAAATTAATTAGAAGGTTAAATGAAAAAAGGTGAAGTATATTTAATTAATAAGGGTTCATCTTATATGGAATATAGAAAAATAATTAATTTGACAACTGTAGGAGCCCTGTTTGAATCTCTTACCACAACAGACAGAGGAGATTTTGTCTACGGTTATGGTAGTAGCACTCGTTTGATAGAAAACTTTTATGAAAAAGTTGCTAAAAAAGAGTGGTATAAATTAGTTAGAATATATAATGAAAGTAGGCGAAGTTTATACTTATGATTCTTATCCTTATCGTTCTACTAACACGATTAGAATAAGAGAGGTTTATTTTGATACTATTTACAATAGAGTAGTAGTTAAATATAATTTTATAGGGTCATATCTTGATAAGATGTTTTATTATCTTGAATGTACAGGAATGGAATTATTAAGAAACAATATAAATTTTAAAAAGGCCACTAAAAGAGACTGGTATAGGGCAATAAGACAATATAATGAAAAGTTATCTTTATAATAAAAATGAAGTATATCGAATAACATCTAATTATTTTCCAGCGTTAATAAAAATAACAGGAAAAGAATATAGAAGCGATCTAAAGCTTTATATAATTTATTATGAAAAAATAGTTATTCTTACAAAAAATACTATAGTTCATAATGAATGTTATCAATTATCAAAATATGATCACTTTTCTTTTGCTTTTGATAATCTATCAAGAGAAAAAAAGACTTACTTGGTATAAACTTCTTAGAAAAGCCATATTTACTGAGATGGAGATGGAACGCCGTATTAATGAAACATAAATCTCAAGATGTAATGAAACTAGAAGAAAATAATATATACTTGGAATCTAATAATGATGGCTCTTTCACTTTTTTAAAAATAAATAAATTATCTTTTGATTCTATTACTATTTCTTACGAATCAATCACTACTTATATAAATCATAACATGATTTATATAAATGATAAAGCTAATGTAGGACCTTCTTTAGAATTTGATTTCAAAAAATTAAATAAAAAATATTGGTATGAAATGGTTAGAAAATATAATACCTATTGTACGGAGAAATGTTTAAAATATGGTGTTGATAGATATGCCTTTTAAAACCTAATATATAAAATAACTTAAACTTAATTATTTATATGAGTAGGTCATCAGAAGAACTTCCAGCCAGAATTAAATATATGAGCTGGACATTAGACTTTAATCCATCTGCGGATATAGTAGAAGATGGAATTAGGTATTGGCGCCTTCGGACATTTAAATACTATAATGATGACGACGAGTTTGATCCATTAAATAATCAATGGGTAGCTTGTTATATTCTTTATGGTTGGGAAGGTGCTGAAGATATGCTTCCAAAGTCAATTACTCTTCAAGAAGTAAAAGACACAGAAGATGAGAACGAACAATTTGACAAGATATATGATTGGATATCTTGTAATATAAGAACCCACGGATGCGTTGCTCCGACTATCGAAGAAGCACAGGACAACCTTTTAAAGTGGGTTTATGATGAGGGTCTATTATGACCCTTTTTATTTTTCCTTTTAAAGCCTTATATATGATAACTCTAATAAAAATAAAATATGGTAAGATATCATTATAAAGCTTGGAAGCTCGCAGCTGAGACTGCGACTCTTGTAGTAAAAGTCTCCAAAGAAACCGGAGACAAAGAGGAGCTAATAAAGCTCCAAAATACATTAAAAAGGATGTATAAAAACATTCCTTTTTATCATTTTATAGATAAATTATGTTTAAGGCTTATTATCCGCTCCGTCGAGCGTGAAATTGCCGCCCCGTGAGGGCGGTTTTTTCTTTTTCACTTAAAAGCCTGATTAATAGATAAACAAAAATAATTATTAATATGATAAAGAAAATTTTTATATGCTGCAGATGCGGTAAAACCATGGGTCCACTTGAAGATTATGAAACTGGTGGAGACTGGTTTATGGTAAAAAATAAACTATGGCTACAAGTTACTAAAAAAGAAGATAAAGTAATTTGTAAAGATTGCTTTGAAAAAATTCTTGGAAGAACTCTTACAGAAGATGATCTTATGTCTTGCCCAATGAATTACCCTGTAGTAGTTGGTTGGGTTCATGAGGGTAGGATAACCAAAGAAGAAGCCAGAAAAATTATTGATAGAATGTTCAATGAGAAAATTACTACATCACAATTTCCAAAATATGCTAGAGCTCTTTATAAAGAAGCTTTACTTTGGCTTGAAGAAATTTGACTCTAACGAGTCAAATTTTTTTTCACTCTAAACTCTCATAATTGAATAAATTTTAAAATATAATAATATGAAAAAAGAAAATTATTTTTTAACAGGAAAGGAATTTTTCCTTGATGAAACTGGCGGATTTGCAAGAATAGTGGATGACACTGAAAGAGTTGAATTTATACCAATAGATTCTTGTCTTTATACTTCTCTTCTTGAGGAGGACGATCCAGAGACATTTATTGATGATAATAATAGAGGAGATCTTTTGATTAAAACAATCTCTAAAGAAGATTTTGAAAAGGCTAAAGGTATTGTTGATGAAGGAAGAAATAATATCTTAAAAGTTCTTCAGGATCCATCGATTGATTATTCTCAGATTAACCCAGACCCAAGTACCTTTAAGAAGGGTGACTTAGTAATATTTTGGAGCTATGGTACTTCAGAATTATTTAGGGTAGATGAAGATAGTCCCTTAAAACTTAGTCAGATTGCTGATTTTTCTAGTTATATTCGTCTTTTTGAAGAAGATGAAATTGAAGTTGGCGAGTATGACGAGGAAGTTTTTAATGAGACTAATGATGATTATATACTCTTCCCACAAGATTTCTATGATAGAATTCTTAAGGCCAGGGAAAAAGTTTATGAAAAACTAACTGATTTATATAATCAGCTATTATGAAAAAAAAATAAAGTCGTCTTTAAGAGACGACTTTTTTCATTACTTTATTCTTTGTCTCTTTTTCTTCGAGACAAAGTATCCAATCTGCTAGAACTAAATCCAACAGATCCTCAAATTTTTTGATATCAGTGACTAATATAGCGCCATTTTTGATATCATACTTAGGGTCTTTTTTGTCAATAACAATGAGATCCCCATTAGTTACCCAAACCAAAACTTCGTTTTTGATTTGGAACAATTTAATAGCTTTCTTTTTCATATCATAAGTAAGGTTTTTAAAGGCCCTTTGTTTTCTTACTTATGGATTTGTATGTGTATTTTATATTGTGAGAGATAGGCTGCCTGTGAAGGTCGCCTATTTTGTTTCTCACTTTATTTCCTTATATATGAAAAACCAAAAAAAAATTATGTTTATAAAAATTTATCATTTGGATCAGATAAGAGTAGATGACGTTAAGTCGTTTTCTCTGATCGATAATAAGAATTTTTGTATATTTTTCAAAAATTCTTCTTCTTGTGAGAAGTTTATTAAAGATATAAAAAAAGTCTCAACTCCGGGACTAACTCAGGTCAATAAATTTGACTTAGATAAAAATTATGTCTCAGTGTCCCTAGTAGGAACTCAGGCATTCCCAATAATAATAACGCCCTAGTGGCGTTGTTATTTTTTTCACCTTTTATTTCTTACTATTGATAATAAAATATATTATGGAAAAAATGAAAATCAAGTGTCATCACTTTGCTGATTTTAATCAAGATATAGTAATAGAAATGACTAATAATTCTCAATTTATTTCTATTATTCGTTTTTATTCAAGAAAAGAAGGAATGTTAGGTGAGAATGAGTATCATATTCGAATGTCTAGTCTGCCATTATTAGATGAGACACTTACAGCTAGTGATTCTTATTCATTAGTAAAAACAAAAATTTGGTTTAGGTTGCATAGAATCTTAAACATTAGTTATATTTCATTAAATGATATTATAAAGGAAGTAAAAACTTCTAATTTTATAATTGGAAAACAAATCCCAAAAAAGGAAGATGTGCTATTATATAAAAAATCTAATTGTATGTTTTTCCTTAAAGTTATTTCTATTGAGGGTAATAATATTCATTATCAAAGAATAACAATTAGTGATCCTTGTTATGAATATGTTTTGAATAATGATATAGTAAATCTTTATTCAAATATTGAATATGCTTTCACTGAAAGTTATAAAATAACAAATGGCGATTATATCTGGGCTAATTTATCTTCTGTTGTGGGAAAAATTTCTAAAATAATTATATATTATTTTTCATATGGATGCAGAGATTGGTGAAGTTTATGTTTCTAAAAAGCTTCTTAATAAAAATAATACTGTTTTTATTAAAATTTTAGAAGAAAATAAAGCATATGCATATCATATAATTAAAACACCTCTTCAATTTAATATACATTATTATCTTGTTGGAAATCTTAACGATCTGCGTTTAGATGATTTTGAAAAGATAGAAAATAAGACGTGGAAAGAAATTGAAAAACTATGTAATAGTATGGAGTCAGCGATTTGTTCTAAAAATAAACTCAGCGGTAATATTAGTAAAGAAGTATTTAGAAGAGAATCGGCTCCACTGGGAAGTTGTACAAAAATATCAAAGAAAAATATTATAGAAGATTTAATTTTAGATATAGACGAGTTAAGTATATCTGGTACGGTTGATAGAAAATATAGATTTTTTTATAGAATTACTACTTTCTATGATCGAAGCCCGAAGGCGTCAGCAAACTATACTAAAAAGTTTTGGTATGAAATGGTTAGGTGTTACAATGTTTGTGCTGCTGTTCTAAATAAATTGTTTGAATGAATATAAATAAAACATTAGATTATGTAAATATTATTAAGCTACATAATAGGCATATTACAGAGTGGGTTATAATTTATCATGATGATATCGCTTCTAATAAAAAATGGGAGGAAAATTGTAAAAAATTAACAGAGATAAAAGATATTTTTGATAAACATGTTATTAAGACCATAGGGCCTGAAAAATATACTTTTAAAAATATGTCTATTAATGAGGAAGGAATTTATGAAGTTAGTTTTTGCCCTGAGACTGTTAGAAAAAATTATAAAATGTTTATAATAATAAAAAGAAAAAAAGGTAGAATCTTAGTAAAAGAATTACATTATGAAATAGCCCCTAATGTATTTGATATAAAATATACTTTTGTTACTCTTAATCAAATTAATTATTATTACAGCCATAAAAAGATAAATAAAAAAGACTGGTATAGGCTGATTAGAACTGATTAGAAAATTTAATATTAGTCATCTTTTAATTGAAAAAATTTATGACTCAATATGAAATTATGAAAGTAGGTGTTTATTTTTCAAAGACAGACCATAAGTTAATTAAAATTTTAGATGAAAAATTCGATGATTATGTTACTGAAAGTATTTCTATTTATAGATCTAGTCCTGATTCATCCTTATCATTTACCCATGAAACTTCTCGTTTAATAAATAAAACGTATTTTGAAGAAAGAAATCATTATGTTGTTCTCTTAGAAAGAGAAGAGGGAGAAAAATTATGGAAGGAATGGATGAGAGCTTATGAAAACCTTAAGAAAAGAACTATTAAATTAAGTAAGTTTTATGGCAAAATTAGTTAGAGGAGGAGGTTTTTATATAAAAATAAATAAAATTGATATAACTTTTATAAAAATTTCTAAAAATAAAAACGTTGGTTTTGTTGTAGAAACATTATTATTTAGTGCACAGTTGATTATATTATCTGACTACTGTGTAGAATATAATGATATTTTTCATAAAAAATTTCCATTAGCCGGAGGAATAAAAATTTCTAGAAAAATAAAAAGAAAAATTTGGTATAAATTAATAAGAGATTTTAATACATATAATATTATTTACGATAATTTAACTAAAGATGGATATTGGTGATGTATTTTTCGATGTGGCATCTGTTTCACCACTAGTTATTTATTTTTATAAAATTCTAAAAATAGAAGGAGGAGGATTATGCACTGCATCGACTTTAAGATTATATAATAATAAAAGTGACTATAGTATTCAGCTATTTAATCAAAAAACTGATAAGTGTGAATATAAGTGGTCAAAAAAAGTAGACTCTTCTATGTGGGATAGTTGTATTAATTTATTTAACATAATTTTAAAAGTTTCTTCTATTAATACTTTTGCCTCTAAAAAAAATTTAATAAAAGTAAAAAAAGAAGGAATATATTTAAAAACTTCAAGATATAATATAGAGGGTTCTAAGTGTTGTGTAAAAGTAAAAGAAGGTATTTCAAGTGAGCTAACTTTTGAAAGTGATAATAGTTGTGCTGATGCTAATATTTATTATAAAAAATACCCAGTTTCTAATGGAATTAATGTTATCTCTAATTTAAATAAAAAAATTTATTATAGAAATATTAGATATTATAATTATATTATGTTATATTATAAACATTTAGAAAAATACTACGACTCACTATAACAAAAAAAAGAGCCCAACGGGCCCTTCTTTTTTCAGAGAATTACAGGAATCTCACTAATATTAACAATTCTATATGTTTCATTGTTGTCTGGATGATGGAACTCTTTTCCACTTCCTTTGTAGATTAAAACAATATCTCCATCAGAAACTTTATCAGAGTGTTCATTTGAAACAGAAATTACTTCAGCTTTCTCAAAACCATCGTTCTTAAGAAGATTTGGAAAGAGAAGACCACTTTGCTCAATGTCATTTTCTTCATTGAGAACTTTTACAATAATACTATTAAATACTGCTTTCATATTTTATTTAATTTAAATTAGTTATCAAATATAAGAAATTAGCGCTTTTGGAGAAGCCAAAATCTAATATTTGATATTAAACTTTAATAAATAAAATATGATAAACTATTACAAAAGTCTTAATGAAAATGCAATTATTAATGGCGTTGAGAAAGTAAACAATGCCGTTAAGGAAACTTTTGGGCCAATGGGTAAATGTGTTGCTATTAAAACCAATTTTGGTTTGCCTGATATAACCAGAGATGGAGCAACCGTAGCAAAGGCCATTACACTTAAAGATGAAATTGAAAATCTTGGGGCAGAAATCGTAAAGAGTGCTGCCTCTTCAACGGAAGATCAGGCAGGAGATGGTACTACAACTACTACAATTCTGCTTAGTGAAATGCTTCGACAGGCAAAAAATAAAATTAGAGACGGCCACAACTTGAATGAAGTAAAAGACGGTATGTATTCGGCCCTTAAAGAGGTGACTGAGTATATTAAGTCTCACAGCACCCCAGTTAATGGAGACTTAGATAAAATTCATCGAGTCGCTACTATTTCTGCAAATAACAATAGTCACGTTGGTGACTTAATTGTTGATTGTATGAAGAAAGTAGGTGTTGATGGAGTTATTACTTCAGATGTTGGTAATTCTATCGAAGATCAAATTGAAATAGCTAGTGGTTTTAAGGTTGACCGCGGTTGGAGCAGCCCTAACTTTATCACTGAAGCAAAAGAAGGAGAATGTGTTCTTGATGCTCCGGCTATTTTAGTCGTAGCTGAGAAACTTTCAAGCATCCCTCAGATTCAACCAATCTTGTCGAGCTTTTTCCAAAATTGTCAAGGAAGATCAATAATGATTTTCTGTGATGATATTGATGATGTTGTTTTGACTACTCTGTTAATTAATCATCTTCAGGGGCGACTCAAGTGTTGTGTCGTTAAGGGAATTGATTTTGGTGATAACCGAAAGAACATCATGGAAGACATTGCTACCTACACAGGAGCTACTTTTGTATGTAGTGATTTTAATCTTGAGTTATCTAAGGTTGGAATTGAAGTTCTTGGTGAGGCTAAGAAGGTAGTAGTTTCTAAGGACTCAACTATTATTTTTGAAGGTGAAGGTGACCCTGATACGATTAAAGCTCGCCTGGAAATTTTAAAGAGTAGGCTTGAAGATCCTAAGATTTCTAAGTTTGAAAAAGACAAATTTGAAAGACGAGTTGCTTCATTAGGAGGTGGCGTCGGTATTATTAAAGCAGGCGGAGTTAGTAAAACCGAGCAAGAAAATAAAAAGGCCACAATTGATGATGCTATTCTTGCTTCCAAGAGTGCGCTCTCGGAGGGCGTTGTGACTGGTGGTGGTCTTGTATTCTTAAGAGCTTACTTCAATCTTACTCCACCAAAGAATATCACCAGTAGCAATATGATTGGTTGGGAAATTGTGATGGATTCTCTTCCAATAATCATAAAGACTATCTCAGAGAATTCTGGAAAGAATGGCGAGGTAGTTATTAATAATATTAAAGCAAAGAAATCAAAAGAGAATTTTGGTTATAATGCCAAGGTGGGAACTTATGGAGATCTGTTTGATATGGGGGTTCTTGATTCAGCAAAAGTGTTAAGAGTTTCGCTCGAAAATGCTGTTTCAAATGCTAGCATGATCATCCTTACAAGTTGTGTTGCTTATGAAGAAAAGAAGAAGGATGATGAAACCCTTTAATCCCTTATAAGTAGTAACACTGGGTTAATTTTCAAAAATAAGGTTGGCTAGCCCGCGAGGGTCGGCCAACCTGTTATTTTTTGTCCCTTAAAATTCTTAATAATGAATCAAGAAACAACGAATTACAGTAGAGTTTGGAGTAGGTCGCCCGTGAGGGTAGCCTACTCTGTTATTTTTTCTGCCTTAAAAAACTCATTTATGATGAAAGTAGGTGATGTATTTACAATGGAAGATTTTCATAAAGATTATTTATTTAAAATAACGCAATATCAAGACAATGGTTTTGTTGTAGTAGATGGTATGGATCCATTCGGTAGTGTCTTTATCCACAATCTAAAAATTGATTTGGATAAAGAGAAAATTATGCTTGTTTCTAAAAAGAATTGGTATAAAGGCATTAGAAGATATAACTATGTTTCTAACGTACATAAATAACAAGGCAGTTGCTAAGTATATATATTTTTATCAAGTTTATGAAATTACTAAACATTCAGTGTTTTTTAAAGTTTTAAGATTCACTAATAAAGAGTGTGATTGTAATATTACTTCTTGTGATAAGAAGTATTTCTTTAGTATGGCTGCGAAGGCGAAAGTAAGAAGAAGGGAGTTTTATAAAGCAGTCCGATACTTAAAAGTTCACAAAGATTATAGTAATTTATTTAATTTCTATAAAAGGAATGAAAGTATTTATAGCTAGACGTAGTCTTAGGGCTGAATTAATCAAAGTAAATAATTCTAAGGGTATTTGTGAAATTGCTAGTTTTGGGCTTTCCTTTTATTATGCCTACATTATAAAAATAGGCGATTTTAGTGAACTTTATGAACAAGAGTATTTAACTTTAATAACGAAAAAACAATATTATGCTGCTATTAGATATTTGAATTCACATGATGATTATACCAAGCTATATAATATATGATAGAAAAATTTTATTATTATAAAAAAATTGATTGTCTGGCATTTTATCGGTT
>Ga0326511_10002899_pt1 | contig 13865 bp, 13 predicted proteins | sample 0_2496_0518_D_FD_203701 | JGI IMG/M metagenome (GOLD analysis project Ga0326511, IMG submission 203701) | Bovine rumen microbial communities from UC Davis, California, United States - 0_2496_0518 | ecosystem: Host-associated > Mammals > Digestive system > Stomach > Rumen | place: USA... | reverse complement strand
ACTTCTTCAAGGTCACCACGGCCAGCGAGCTGACGGGCACCATCAAGGAATGGGACGTGAAGCGCGACAACAACACCTCGTCGCTGCGCGCCATGGCCGAGGCCTATGCCATGAACCCCGGCGATGCCGCCAAGCAGCAGGCCGGAAAGAAGGTGATTGACATGATGCGCCATTTTAAGCTGAACATCAACGACAACTACGAGCTGCAAGGCTCAAGAACGCTGCAGTTCTGCCAGGCCGTCGATGCCGACAGCACTGCCCAGCAGGCCATAGCAGCCGTCGGCGCCACCGTGTTCTACACCGCACTGAAGGAGGCCAACGAGCAGTGCCGCGCCTTCATCGACCAGCGCAATGCCGACCGTGCAGCAGCCTCGCAGGAGAAGATGGTCAACCTGCGCCGGGCTACCGACAACGAGTACGCCCACCTGCTGATGATTACCAATGCCTACGCACTGACCGACGAACAGCAGCGCTACAACACCCTGCTGCAACAGATTATTGAGGACGTGAACTACTACGAAAAGGTGGTCTTCGCAGGCAGCGGCAGCGCAGTCGACGGCGGTTCCGGCAGCGGCGGTTCCGGCACCGACACTCCGGGCACCGACACTCCGGGCACCGGCACTCCGGGCACCGACACTCCGGGCACCGACACTCCGGGCACCGGCGACAACACCCCAATCGGCGGCATCGAAGAAGGATGAAGAATAAAAAATAACAATAAAAAAATAAAAATTAATATTATGAGAAAATTTAAAAAAATATCACTGACGCTCGCACTGCTCATCATGGCAGCCACGGGCGCATGGGCACAGGAATCCAACGAGATCATCCCAACGCCCGTCACAGGCCAGACCAACCAATGGACCTTCACCATGCCCGCCAGCGACGTGGAACTGCAGGTGGAGTATGAGCCGAGCTACAACGTGACCTTCAACACCGAGGGACTCGATGCCGAAGAGGCCGCCCGCTTCAGCGCCCAGCCGAACACCGGCGTATATAAGGACGAGACGGTCACCGTCACCTACACCGGCACGAAGCGCCTCATCGGCTTCAAGGCCGTGAAGAAGTCGGCAGTCACGTACCCGCTGCTCTCTGCCGCCACCGCTGAGGACATCGGCAAGGTGGTGTGCGCCGCAGGCCATCTGCACACCGCGAAGACCGCCGTGCCCGACGGCTGCACAGCCGTGGGCATCCTGGGCAAGGTGACGGAGAGCGGCCACGGACTGATTCTCGCCCTGAAGGACGCAACGGCGCAGACATGGTACATCATCGACGGCTGGACCTCCGTGACCACATACGCCGGCACCAAGCTGAAGATAGTGCCCAATGCCGCCCTTGGCGCTAACCTGACGAGCTACACCACGCTGGGCGAGACCACCGTGTCGAACTGGGCCGTGGCGCAGAAGAGCGACTATGATGCAATATTCACCAACCTCGGCTCGACGACTGGTAACAATAACGGCAAGACTTACGACGGCAACGTGAATGCCTATATCACCACTGGCGTCGGCGGTACGGCAATGTCTGGCACCTATTGGTCTGCTACGAATTACGTTAGCAACTCAACATGGGGCTTCTCCAGTAATTATTGGGACGACAAATTGAAGGAGAATGACTATAGTGTCCGCCCCGTGCTCGGCTTCTGACCGCCCCGTGCGCGTATATATAATAAAGGTATAATTGAATATTAACAAAACAACAACGAATATGAAACAACTGAAAAAAATATCACTGATGCTCGTCGCACTCATCACCGCAGCCACGGGCGCATGGGCGCAGACGGAGAACGAAGTCACCGTCACGACCGTCACTAAAGGCAAGCAGTGGACCTTCACGATGCCCGCCAGCAATGTGGAGCTGACACCCATCTATGACCCTGAGCTCACCGCCCTCTTCAAGGCCGGCAACAGCAACACCATTCAGGATGGCAAGGCCACCGTCTCCGTCACCGAAAAAGACGGCACCACCGCCTACACAGGAGCCACCTTCAGTGACGGCGGCAAGTACTCGCCCCTCTATGGAGAACAGAAAATCACCCTCACTGCCGCCGCAGGATATAAGTTCAAGAGCGTGGAGGTGAAGAAGAAGGTGGCCAAGCCCGATTTGCTCTCCGGTGTGTTCAGCGTCGATGTCTTGAAGAAGGTGTATTTCTCTAAGGGTAACCTGCGCTACGCATCGGGCGCCTGGAGCTTCTTCGACAACCAGTATGACTATTACACAAGCTACAGCGAAAACGCATGGGACAAGTTCGGCTGGAGCACATTTGCCAATACTTACGGCATGAGCACCTCTACTACCAGCAGCGATTATTCCGACTACTTTGTCGATTGGGGCAGCAACAGCGACCTGCAGACAGCTCTCGGCACAGGCTGGTTCACACTGTCCAGTGAAGAGTGGACATATCTGTTCAACACCCGCAGTGCATCTACCGTGGGCGGCACCGCTGACGGCCGCTATGCCAAGGCAAAGGTAAACGGTGTACAGGGCGTTATCCTCTTCCCCGACACCTATACTCACCCCGACGGCGTAACTCCTCCGACAGGTGTCAACGCAACAGGCAACACTGGCTGGAATGGCAACAACTACAGTTCTGCAGATTGGACTAAGATGGAGTCTGCTGGCTGTGTGTTCCTGCCGGCTGCAGGCTACCGCAACGGGTCGTCGGTGTACAGTCTGGGCACGGGCGGCAACTACTGGTCTTCTACGCTTAGTGGCACGGACAACGCGTACAACGTGTACTTCTATTCGGGCAGTCTATATCCCGCGGACATCATCGGTCGGTACAACGGGTACAGTGTCCGCTTGGTATGGGAGGTGGCCGAATAGGAATTACCTATTCCCGGGGGGCTTGTGGTGACCGCAAGGTCTTCCCAAAGTCCCCGCTCGGGCGCAAGCCTTGAGGCCAAGGCCTCGAAGCGATCTTTGACATACTGAGACAAAACGGAAATTTTTCTGAGGGAAACCCTTGGAGCGTTGCGATAATTATCGTATCTCTGAGGCTTTGCCTCGAAGATACTCACGCTCGAGAAAACTCAAATAAAAATTTGGTTTTCTGCTCGCTAAATCGTATCTTTGCAGCCAGAAACTAATAAAACGTTAGGATTATGGAAGCAAAATTAGGAGAAAATGTGCTGATTTCACCAGAAGTGACGCACAAGAGCGACTGGACCGAGGGCACGGTGATTGACGTAGAGCAGAACCCCTTCGTCGGCACCGTCATCTCTGCCAAGACACCGAGCGGAGAGATATACTTCGACAAGGCTTATCAATTCAAACCCGCGCTTTAGCCTATGTACGCACTGAGTTTCGACATGAATATCGCTGAACTGGAAGAGCACTACGGCTCTCCCTACCAAGGCGCATACTACGAGATAAAGCGCACGCTCGTGAAAGAGGGCTTCTATTGGATTCAGGGCAGCACCTACATGACCAATGCCGACAACCTCATCAACCTCTTCAACGCTGTCAATGCACTGAAGAGCATTGAGTGGTTTCGCAAGTCAGTACGCGACATCCGCGGCTACCGCGTGGAAGAATGGTCGGACTTCACAGAGACCGTGAAGAAAGGCTGAACACTCCCCCTTACTCAGAAAACAGAAATTTCCGCCGAGACATCCGCAACAGGATGAGCCCGGCGGATTTCGTTTTATCCGTTTTTGTCTCATGTATCGTCAGAGCACGACGAAGGAAAATAAAATTAGAATAAACAATAAAAAAGTAATAAATATGAAAAATTCGATTAAGAGAGCGCAAAGCCAAGCGTGCTTGGGCTTTGCCGAACGGAAGAATTTTCGGCCACTGGCCAAACAACTAAAAAAACTATCATTGACGCTCCTGCTGCTCATCACCGCAGCCGCGGGCGCATGGGCACAGGGCACGGACCCCGAAGTGGAATACACCAACGAAGCCAAGACCACGGCCTGGTTCACCATGCCCGCCAACGACGTGACGGTGAACTATACCCTAGTGCGCGACATGAATGACCAGACAAACAAAGTCACCTTCAGCGGACTGCCCACCGGCGATGGACTCATCGTGAAGAAGGTCGGCGACAACTACCAGTTCATCACCACTCCCGGGTTCCAACTCATCGACCCACTCATTAGCGGTGACAACAAGAACATCATCAACGCCGACGGCCTCACCGTCACCGTAGAGAAGAAGAACGCCGACAACAACAATTTTGGAAACTCCAGCACCCTCGCTGACTTCCTCGCCGACGCACAACCCGGCACCTACCGCCTCAAGGCCATGCCCACCAACGAGACCAGCCCCTATGACGGCACCGTCTACAGCAGCGAGTTCACCGTCGTAGAACAGTACAACCTCCTCGTGAAGCCCGCCGACGAATACTCGAAGGGCAAGGTTGAGAGCGTCACCGTAGGCACCGAGGAGGTCACACCCGACGCCAACACCGGCGAGGCCACCAAGACCCGCATCGCCCCCAACACCGATGTGAAAATCAAGGCTATACACGGCTACATCATCGAGAAGGTGAAGACCAGGAAGCAAGGCAGTGGGAAAACCTTCGTACCAGGCGCGACAGTCCAGGAACTTAGTTCCTATGTCGAAGTCGAAAACAACAAGGATGGCACCATCACCCTCCACATGCCTACGCTGAACCCGTCGACATACAATGTAACCAACAGTACTCTTAGCAATGGTGAAAACACACTGCATTTCGGCTATGAAATAGGTAGTGGCACAGATATGTCTGATATCGGAGAGAATATCACTGCCAATAACTGGTCCGACCATACGCCTTTCAGCGAACTGGACAAAACCATTGACATTACTTCGGGGAAGCCGAGGGTGGCCATCGTGATTACAGGCCACGTACAATCTGCCACTTGTCCAGCGCCAGGCAAAGAACACTATTGGGGACTGTACCGCTACACCAACCCCGTGAAGGTGACCTACAACCTGGGCGGCGGCAGCGTCAGTGGCTCCACTGCCGACAAGGTGGAATACCTCTTCAGCGGCGATGCCCTTGCCACCACTTTCGCAGCACCCACACGTGAGGGCTACACCTTCGACGGCTGGTACACCTCTGCTGAAGGCGGCACGAAACTTACCGCCAGCAACGCTACCAGTGCCACCACCATCTACGCTCACTGGAACACGATTGCCGAGTGACCCCGCTCGGGCGGATTTGAAATCCGCCCGCCGCGAATATAAGCATTTGAAATGCGATCTCTGAGGCTCCGGCCTCGAAGCGTTCTTTGACATACTGAGACAAACGGATACTTTTCAAGGTGACAGTTCTTTGACCTAAAGGTACAAAGCGACCAAAGGTCGATGAGACAAGTTTTCTGAGGAAAGTTGCAATAATGTCGCGGAAATTGCTTATCTTTGCAGCGCAAACAATAAAACGCAAGAAGATATGACAGCGATAACCATCAACATCCCCAACCACGAAGTCAGTTTCTTTAAGAAGATGATTACAAAGATGGGGTGGACATACAGTGAGGCCGACGTGGTGCACACACCCGCTACGGCCAAGGAACAGACACTTGCCAAGGTTGACCATGCCTTTGGCCAACTGCGCCAGATGAAGGACGGACGGCTACAGGGCATCAATGCAGAGGAACTGCTCAATGAACTGTAAGATAGAGACCACGCCCGACTTCGCGCGCGAGCTGAAGCAACTTGCCAAGCGCTATCCCTCGATGAGGGACGACTACTGTAATTTCCTCGATGCATTGCGGAAGTCGCCACTACAGGGCGAACCCCTCGGCCGGCACTTGCGCAAGGTGCGCTTCCCCATCGCATCGAAAGCAAAGGGGAAAAGCGGCGGTGCAAGGGTCATCACTCACACTGTGCTCATAGAGAGCGACGGTGCCGACATCACACTCGTCACCATCTACGACAAATCAGACCAAGCCAACATTTCTGACAAGGAATTGAAGAAACTGATGAAAAAGAACGGGTTGGACTAACACCCAGCCCTCACTCAGAAAACTGAAAAATATCCGCCGAGACATCCGCAACAGCGATGCCCCGGCGAGTTTCGTTTTATCCGTTTTGTCTCATGTATCGTCAGAGAACGACGAAGGAAAATAAAATTAGAATAAACAATAAAAAAGTAATAAATATGAAAAATTCGATTAAGAGAGCGCAAAGCCAAGCGTGCTTGGGCTTTGCCGAACGGAAGAATTTTCGGCCACTGGCCAAACTAAAGAAACTATCATTGACGCTCCTGCTGCTCATCACGGCAGCCACGGGCGCATGGGCACAGGGCACGACCCCCGAACCAGGAACCGTGACCATCAACAAGGCCAAGACTGAGGCTACGTTCACGATGCCGCAGAGCGACGTGACCGCCACCTATACCATCAAGCGCGACATGTCGGTGGACGTTGCCGGCGAGATGGCCGAGCGCATCCGCATCAAGAAGGATGGCAATGAATTCAAGGCCGTCGATGCCTCACAGATGAATCCCGTCGTAAAGGACAACCTTGATGCAGAACATCCCGTGACGCTGACCGTGACCACCGACTACACGCTACAGCTGCAGAAGCAGAGCGATACCAACGCCGACCAGTGGGATGACGTCAGCAGCCTGAGCGTGGGCACCTTCCGCTACAAGATTACCGGCGCCGGCAACTACAGCGGTATCGCCTACAGCAACACCTTCAAGCTCTTCCTGGGCTACGAGTTGGAGATTGCCGCCGGCAAGTATGCCACCTTCTATACGGACGAGGCCGTGACGGTAGATACAGAGACCTCGCCCGACGGAGAACTCTATACCATCAGCAGCGTCGATGGCGACAATGCCACGGTCACCCAGATATCAGCCGATGTGGTTGCCGCCAATACGCCGCTGCTGGTGAAGAACAGGAACGCCAGCGAGACGAAGAAGATCCTGCTCATCCCGACCACCGAGACAGCCGCTACAGTCACCTTCTACGAGGGCTTCAAGGGTACCCTGGAGGCTAAGACCACCGCTAACACTGACACCTATGGCCCCTGGAACATGGCCGAGGGCAAGAAGTACTACGGATTTAACGGCACCGACTTCGTATGGATCAAGGAGGCCGGCGACGTGGCTGCCCACCGCTGCTGGATAGAGCTGAGCACTACCGCTGCCAGCGCTGCCCCGCAGATCCGCCTCATCTTCAGCTCGACCACAGGAATTGAGAGTGTTGACAGGGAACAGTCGACGGTTGACGGCTGGTACGACCTCAACGGTCGCCGCCTGCCCGGCAAGCCCACTAAGAAGGGTGTCTACATCGTGAACGGAAAGAAGATGGTAGTGAAATAAAGAAAGAACAAATAAGAATCAAGTTATGAAAAAGATATTTTCAATATTAGCACTGGCTCTCGTGGTCATGACTGCGAGTGCCTACAACCTGACGACGGGAACGCTCCAGAACTGCACCGTCAACTTCACGGTGGGCGGCAATCCAGCCAGCACCGCCAATAAAGGCGTCGAGGTGACCGTCACCGTCACGCCCAATGCGGGCTACGCTACGAGGGGCATCAGCGTCAAGGCGTTTATGAACACCGACGAGATGAAGGCGCCACAGCACCGCGCCGGCATTGTTGAGGACATCGAGGCAGACGCCGTGGTCGGCAATGTCAACGCCTTCACCTTCATCATGCCCGCCGCCAACGTCGAGGTGACACCCACGATCGCAGAGCTGCAGGCTGCCACCATCAGCTTCGCAGAACCCACGCCTGAAAAGAAGTTCAGCGACGACATCTATGCCAACACGCTGACCAACACGGGCGACGGCACCGTCAGCTACACGTCGGGCAATACCGCCGTGGCCACCGTCGATGCCGAGAGCGGACAAGTGACCTTCGTGAGCACCGGCACGGCCATCATCACGGCCACCGCCACCGACAACGAGACCTATACCTATAAAGGCATGGTCGGCTATAACATCACAACGAGGCAGGCCACCGTCAGCTACACCCTGACGGTCGCACCGGGCGACATGACCGTCTCGGCTCCCAATGTCGACCGCTCGTTCAGCCCCACCGACAGCTATGGCATCACGGTCAATGTGACGAAGCCCGCCAGCGGCTACACCGTCATGTACGGCACCACCGCGGGCAGCTACACGCTGTCGGCCAGTCCGACGTTCAGCAACATCGGCCCCTACACCGTTTACTATAAGGTGACGGCCCCGAACTACAACGACTACGTCGGACAGGCCACCGTGACCATCAACAAAGCCTCGGGCTACGTGTACTATCCCAAGACGCAGGTGAACAAGACCTACGGCGACGCCAGCTTCGTCAACGAAGTAGAGTTCACAGGCGACGGCACCATGAGCTATGCATCGAGCAAGCAGAGCGTAGCCACCGTCGATGCCGCCACGGGTCTGGTGACCATCAAAGGCGTGGGCACCACGACCATCAGTGCCACGATGTCGGAGGGAGATTCCTACTTCAGCGACTGGCACAGCTACACGCTGACCGTCGGCAAGGCCGACCTAAGCAAGGCCACCATCGCCCTCGCACAGACCAGCTACGAGTACGACGGCAATAAGAAGAAGCCCGCAGTACTCATGGTGGTGCTGGGCAACTCCATGCTGCAAGCTGATGCCTATAGCGTCGGCTACGGCAACAACGTGAACGCCGGCAAGGCCACCGTGACCGTCAGCGGACAGGGCAACTACACGGGCGAGGCTTCGACAACGTTCACCATCACCCCGAAGACCATCACCGACGACAACGTGACCATCGTGGACGGCGGCACGGACAACCGCCAGCTGACCATCCACGACAAGGGCAACCAGCAGGGCGGCATCGTCACTCCCGACCTGGAGGTGAGCACGCTGAACTACGACCGCTCGCTGCCTGCCAGCGAGGTGAATGCCTACACCGTCTGCCTGCCCTACGCACCGTCGACGGAAGGCGGCCTGAAGTACTACACGCTGACGGGCGTAGAGGGCACGACGCTGCAGTTCACGGAGATCAGCGGCGCACCGCTGGCCTACACACCGTACCTGGTATTTGCCTCGTCGTCGACTGACATCGGAAAGACGGGCGTGGCGAATGTCACCATGAGCAAGGAGGTGGACGGCAGCACGGCCGGCAGCTACGAGCTGAAGGGCACCCTGTCGGGCATCAGCCACAACGATGCCCAGGGATTCTACATCCTGCAGAGCGGCAACCGCTGGGCCAAGATAGGCAGCGACACGCACGCCTACATCCCGCCCTTCCGCGCCTACATCGTGTCTGCCGCTGCGGCATCAGCGCCCGCTGTGGACTATCTGGACAACGAGTTCCACGATGCCGGCAGCGCCACGGGCATTGACAGCATGCGCACGACAGACCGCAACGGCACCGAGCGATGGTTCGACCTGAACGGCCGCCGCATAGAGAAACCCACCACAAAAGGTATTTACATTCATAACGGAAGAAAGGAGATTGCAAAATGAAAAAGCAGTATATCAACCCCGAGATGGAAATGGTGCGTCTGGAACAGACCGTCATACTCTGCGTGAGCGGCCAACTGAGCGACGATGAGGCCACGGAGCCGGCATCAGCCCCGCTGTTTGGTGCCGACGACGACTTCTAACAGTGCATGGCAGCATTGTAGAACAAAAGAAAACGGGCTGACCCTCGGCGGTCAGCCCGTTTTCTTTTGTTCAATAGTTCCTGAACAATAGCATAAACCTATCACCACACGGAATTAGATTTTTATTCTAAAACAGCCCGTCAATCAGAGGCAAAACAGAACGGACGGCAGACGATCCGCCCCCATCACAGCTATGTTTTCTGATTTTCGGGCATTATTTGGTGTATCTCACCAGACTCCGTACCTTTGCAGCAGAATTTATCACTGAAAAAAACTAAACGGAGATGAGAAACTTTATCTTAGCAGACAATCAGGAACTGACGCGGCAAGGGTTTGAGGCCCTGGTGCAGAGAAATGGGCAGAGCACTGTCTACAGGACGACGGACAAGACCGGGCTGATGCAGCTGCTCAAGGAACATGAGGGCGCCGTCGTGATTCTCGACTATATGTTGTTCGACTTTGTGGACGTAGAGCAACTGATGATTATCAGCGAGCGCTACGAACTGGCTCGCTGGGTGCTCGTCAGCAATGAGTACACCCCGGCCTTCCTACAGAAAGTCATCTACACGTCGCATCTGTTCAGCATCGTCTATAAGGACAGTCCGTTGAGGGATATCCGCGAAGCCGTCGAGGCCGCCGTGCGCCATCAGCGCTTCATCAGCCAGCGGGCATTAGAGGAGATCATCATCTCACAGCAGCATGCCGAGCCGCTGAGCCCGCTGACCTCGACGGAGCGCGAGATAGTGATTGCCATTGCTATGGGCAAGTCGACGAAGGAGATTGCTGCCGAGCGTTTCTCGAGCATTCACACCATCACCACCCACCGCAAGAACATCTTCCGGAAGTTAGGCGTCAACACCGCCCACGAGGTCACCAAATATGCCCTGCGCTGCGGATTGGTTGACTCGTCGGAATTCTACATTTAATCAGACTACGAATTATACGCTCTGCTTGATGTCCTCCAGCAGATCTTCGCCAGCCTCGAGGCCGATGCTGAGGCGGACGGTGGTGTCGGGGACAGACATCTCCCGGCATTGCTCCGGGGTGAAGAGTCCGAAGATGGTCGAGGCGGGATGGATGGCGAGCGACTTGCGGTCGAAGAGATTGGTGGCGCGGCGGATGATCTGCAGTCGGTCGATGAACGCCCACGCCCGCTCCTTCGATTCGAGGTCGATGGTAAAGACGGCCCCCGGCAATGGGCCGAACTGGGCCGTAGACAGCTCGTAGAAAGGATTATCCTCAAGGCCCGTATAGTTCACGCGCTTGATTTCAGGCAACTGCCGGCATTGTCGGGCGAGCCACAGCGCGGTCTCTGCCTGGCGACGGAAGCGGATGTCGAGCGTGTCGAGGCCGAGGGTCTCCATATAGGCCGCCTGCGGTGTCATCAGCCCGCCGAGGTTGGTGACCAGTTCTGTCTTCACACGAGCAGTAAAAGCCAGTTTCTTGCCAACCCTTTTTACGCGCGACAGGATGGCTGGAGAGGGCGACAGGCTCCAGTCGAAGCGGCCGTAGTCGATGAGCAGTCCGCCGAGGCCCGTGCCACCGCCGGAGATATACTTCGTGCTTGAGACGACCTCGATATCCACGCCGAAGTCGACGGCGCGGAACGTGGAGAAGGGCACGATGGTGGTGTCGGCAATCAGCGGCACTCCTGCCCTGTGGGCGATGTCGGCGAGCCGTCGGATGTCGGCCACGAAGAGTTGCGGATTGGTGATGATTTCGAAGAACAGGGCGCAGGTCTTGTCGTCAATCAGCGCCTCCACCTCCTCGGGCTTCGTGAAGTCGGCAAAGCGCGGCTCTACCCCGAACGTGCCTAATGTATCGCGGATCAGCGAGACCGAGTTGCCGAAGAGATGCTTCGAGGCCACGATGTTCAGTCCTGCCGCGCTGACAGCCGTCAGGGCGTAGTGGATGGCGGTCATGCCGGTGTTGAGTGCCGTCACGCTGGCAGCGCCCGTCAGCTGCCGCACGCGCTCCTCCAGATAGGTGACGGTAGGGTTGGCGATGCGGGCGTACGACGGCGCCATGGAGCGACCGCAAAACGCGTCGCCCATGGCCTTGGCAGACTCAAACTCAAACGCCGCCGTATAGTAGACGGGCATCGACAATGCCCCGTAAGCGTCTGGCTTCTGATACCTCGTCGTCAGTATTTTCGTTTCGTATTTCATAATTCTCTCTCTACCACGAATTTCACGAATTTTACGAATTTCGCGACTGTTTTATCCGTATGGCAATTCGTGTAATTCGTAAAATTCGTAGTCGTTTTATCTTCCTAATATTTTCTTAATGGCGATGACCAGACGGTCCACGTCCTCGCGGGTGTTGTAGAGGGCGAAGGTGGGGCGCACCGACATCTCGTAGCCCAGGGCGCGCAGGGCGGGCTGGGCGCAGTGGTGACCTGCACGTACGGCAATGCCCTCTTTATCGAGTAGTGTGCCGACCTCAGGCACGGGGATGCCGTCGAGGACGAAGCTCACGACAGACACGCGGTTCTTGGGATTGCCGATGAGCGTCAGGCCGGGCACCTGGCCAAGCTGCTCGCGGGCATACTCCGTCAGCTGGTGCTCGTGCGCCTCGATGTTGCGGATGCCGAGGTGGCTCACGTAGTCGAGGGCGGCACCCAGTCCGATGGCATCGGCCACGTTGGGCGTGCCGGCCTCGAAACGGGCGGGCGGCACGTTATACTCGGTGCGCTCGATGGTGACGTCCTTGATCATGTTGCCGCCGCCCTGCCAGGGCTGCATCTTGTCCAAGAGTTCTTTGCGGCCATAGACCACGCCGATGCCGTTGGGCCCGTAGATTTTGTGGCCGGAGAAGACGAAGAAGTCGGCTCCGAGCTGCTGCACGTCGACGGGCGTGTGGGCTATCGACTGTGCGCCGTCAATCAGCACGGGAATCTGGTGTGAGTGGGCGATGTCGATGATGCGCTGCACGTCGTTGATGGTGCCGAAGGTGTTGTTGACGTGGCCGACGGAGACGAAGCGCGTTCGCGGCGTGATGAGTCGTTCCAGTTCGGAGAGGATGAGGTCGCCGTTCTGATCGGTGGGGATGGCTCGTAGCTCCGCGCCGCGCTCCTGGCAGACGCGCTGCCAGGGCACGATGTTGGCGTGATGGTCGAGCTCGGAGACGATGACGTTGTCGCCGGGTGTCAGATACTGCCGTCCGTAGGTCTGCGCCACGAGGTTGATGCCCTCAGTGGTGCCGCGCACGAAGATGATTTCCTCGCTCGTAGCGGCATTGATGAACCGCTGCACTTTCTCGCGGGCTTCTTCGTAGGCATCCGTCGCGCGGGCGGCGAGAGTGTGGGCTCCACGATGAATGTTCGAATTGTACGTGCGATAATAGTCCGAAATCTTGTCGATGACCTGATTGGGCTTCTGCGTCGTCGCGCCGTTATCCAGCCACACGAGCGGGTGGCCGTTCACCTTCTGGTTCAGTACGGGGAAATCCTTCTTGATCTGCTCGGAGTTCAGCGTGTCTGCCTCCTCGTAGTGGAGGTTGCGCAGCTTCTGTGTCTCGGGGATGCCGATGCCGAAGCCGTCCTCATGAGGAATGGTCTTCGTCTGCGCATCTGTATCTCCGAGGTAAGGAAGTTCGCCGTAGCCACTGCCTCCAGCCAGAAGCTGTCTGAATCCAGCTTCCAGCTCGCTGAGGTTCAGTTGCTCGTCGGGCAGTATCGCCTTCCGCTCAGCCTGTAGTTCCTCGGGGCAGTATTTTTGTGCGATTTCCTTCAGCATAGCCAGCGATCCGCCGTCCTGTGCAGGGAAACTATTTAGTTCTGATATATTGACCATTTATTTCTCAACTTTGTTTCTATGCTGGTAGTCGTGATAGTAGCCCACCTCTACGTTCTCGAGCACGGCGATGGCATCGTCGGTGAGGGCGGCTAATGAGAAGTACTTGGTGAGCAGGTAGGAGGCCACGCCGAACTTGTCGAGGCCCATCAGCCGGGCGGAGAGCGAGGGGGCTATCTCGCCGGGGATGCCGCTCTGGTGTAGTCCGACGACGCCCTGGCTCTTCTCGCCGACGCGCACGAGGATGATCTTCGTGGTGCCTACGCCGCGGCCGGTCAGGTACTGGCCTTCCACCTCCACCTTGTCGCTGGGGATCAGGGGCACGCCGCGCCAGAGGATGACCTTGGTGCCGAAGAGGTCGGTGGTGACGGGGGGCACGCCGCGCCAGGTGCACTCGCGCTCGAAGGCGGCGATGGCTCGCGGATGGGCGATGAAGAATGCGGGCTCCTTCCATACGAGCGACAGCAGCTCGTCGAGGTCGTCGGGCGTCGGTGCGCCGTAGCGCGTGGTGATGCGGTAGGCGGGGTTGGCGGCGG
>Ga0326511_10002898_pt1 | contig 13865 bp, 6 predicted proteins | sample 0_2496_0518_D_FD_203701 | JGI IMG/M metagenome (GOLD analysis project Ga0326511, IMG submission 203701) | Bovine rumen microbial communities from UC Davis, California, United States - 0_2496_0518 | ecosystem: Host-associated > Mammals > Digestive system > Stomach > Rumen | place: USA: California... | reverse complement strand
TTGAGGTGTGTCCCCATGCTGTCACTATGGCGGTTCCGTCCTCAAGATAGGGTTGCAGACAGAAGCTGTACGGGTCGTAGCAGTGAACACTTACCATGATGCGGTTGGCAGGGTCGGTAGGCAGTTGTAGATTGGCAATGGTAAGGTCGATATTGGCAGCATAGCCTGCTACGCCAATCCATCGGGTGGCATTGTTGCCGCCAGTGGTGCGGATGGCATCGACAGCCCACTGGTTCCACTGGTTCAGCAGGGCATACTCTGCATCGGATCCGCTGCTCCAGTTGTCGCCGGCATGCACCTCGTTGAAGGTCTCGAAGATGAGCTTGTCGTCATAGCCGGCAAACTTCGTGGCTACCTGTTTCCAGAGCTCTACGATGATGGTGGAGTCCTTCTGGTATGCCTCTTTGTTGGTGGCGGCATTGCCTAAGTCAGTCTCGAAACTGTCATGGTGTGTGTTGAGGATGACGTTCAGTCCGGCGGCGATGGCCTTGTCAACGACAGCTGCCACCTCGTTCAGGTAGTCGGCACCGATGACGAGGTTCTCGTCCATGTGGTCAGTCCATGTCGTAGGTATGCGTACCGTCTTGGCCCCGGCTCCGGCCAGTGACTGGAAGGGAGCCACTTTGTCGGATGTCACACCGTCCCAGTAACCCCATCCCTGCGTGATGGCATCGCCGCTGGTGTCGAAGTGGTTGCCGAGGTTCCAACCCCATCCTAAGCGCTGCGTCATCTGTGTGGCGCTGTTGCTTGGCATCTCCTTTGTACTGAATGTCACGTCGATATCCTGTTCGTAGTACTTACCCTGCGCATTGGCTATCAATCCGGCAGGAATATGGAGGGTGACATTCTTGTAGAATTTCGGCAGTGTGGCCTGAACGGTCAGGATGGAGTCAGCGCCATAGACGATAGCCTTCGAGCAGGCTGCACCGTTGACTGTAATCTGGCTGGCATTCTTAGTGGCGAAGTTGATATTGCGGTCGAAGACCACCTTGATGGTTGTCTCTCCGATGAATATCGGCTTCTCTTCGGTAAGTGCTGCACTGACATATTGCGGTGCGGCAACGTCGGGGATGCTGTACTGAGCATCCGTGTCGTTGCAGGCTGTGGCGAGAAGTGCCACAGCTGCAACGGATAGTGTATTGAAAATCTTATTCAGTTTCATAATACTTTCTGTTTATAGATTAAAGATTTGTATTACGGCAGGATGGTAATCTTTGAGACTGTCATGCCATCGCCCTGGATGATGAGGCCTGTCGAACTCCAGCCATCGGAGGTGACACCCTTCAGACAGTTGATAATATCATCGGTGAGGATGAGCTCCATCTTCTTGTCGCCAGCGTCGGACCACTCAGCAACGGTGGTCATTGCCCCCCAGTTCGGATTGTTAATCTGCAGCTGACCGGTGCCGGATGTATAGAAGTACATGGCCGACTTGCCGGCTACGAGCTTCATGTCCTTGATGGCGGGATCTCTGTCAATCATTATGCAGAAACGGCCTGCGTCGTCCCAGCTCATGGCGATGGGGTAGGGGAAGAGGACGTTCCGGTCGTCCTGACGCACGATGCAGTTTTTCAGGTCTTGCTCTAAGGAGATGTAGTGAGTAACTGCAATCTTGGTGATGACAGCACCTTCGCCCATCATAATCCAGCACATACCCCAGTCGTTCAGTGTGGTCAGCTGGCTGACGAGTGTTGCTGTTGCGGTGAACTCAATGCAGCCGCCGTGCTCGTCAAGGCTGTAGTTTCCTGAGTTGATTTCACAACCGCTGCCGATGCCTGCTGCTACGCCGGCCTCAGTCTGCTCACCCCAGTGCCCGTCGTAGATTTTAACGTTCCACCAGTCATTGTACGGTGTGACGTAAACGCGTATAACATCGCCTTCCTCAAGACCCATGTCGGCAAACATGTTGGGATTGCTGTCACCATTAGAGCCCTTGCCAATCTCCCAGTTGAACGACCAGCTTGCCAAGTCGACAGCACCCGTCCACAATACTGTAGTCTTCTCAGAGTTGGGAATGAAGTCGATGGTATAAGTAATTTCGCCATTGGAGGATATAAGACGGACCTTGGAGCCGGAGCCGGCATTGTCAGGAACTCCTACAATCAGCTCTGTATTATTCTTCACCAGGACATACTGACAAGCAGTACCGTCAATCTCAACGCCCGTCAGCTTGTCTCCGTTAGCAACGGTAAGCGTCAGCGACTCGCCTGCTTTCAGTTCTGCATCGTCGCCGGGAAGTGCGCTGGCATAGCAGAACACAGCCTCCTCGATGTTGACCGAAGGCACATTGTCGACTGTTGTACCGTTGGCCAGTGTCAGTGTGGGAGCACCGGAGACGGCATTCATCGGTACGGAAAGCGTGATAGTCTCGGCAGTGGCATTCTCGACATTCACCATGTCGGAGCCGTCGCCGAACTGTACGGTCTTAACGAGGTCGAGGTCAGTACCCTGGATAGTCAGCGCACCGCCGGCACTTACCGTCGTGTTGTCGTAGCCTGTCACGGTGGGCTTCACCAGTGTGAAGGCTACTTCAACGGTCTCGCCGTTAGCCATGACAAGTAGGAGATTACCCTCGACGGCAACGTCAGGAACAGACGTGATAACCACCTTGTCGGCAGTCGCCTCAATCTCACTGCCTTCAACAGGATTGCCGCCACTGTTGAGGAAGGTGACAGCAGTGACAAGATCCATGTCGGTACCGCTGACAGTCAGTGCCGTCAGTGCCTTGACAGGACTGGGAGCCGCAACGCCGTTGCCGGGCTTCACAGTGGTCAGCGTACCCACGGGAACCACAACACCCGACTTGCAGATGAGTTCGATGTCGCCGCTGGGGGCTGCTGCGGGCAGAGTGAAGCTCAGTGCCTTGTTGTCCTCAGCAATGGTTATCTCGTCAACGGCTGTGCCGCCAACCTTCACACCAGCCACTACATTGAAATAGGTGCCGGTGACGGTGATGGTCTCGCCTGCCTTGGCGGTGATATTGCCTAAAGCCTCGGCGGAGTTACGGCCTGCCAGCGTAGCAATAGCAGGAACGCCAATCTCGATGGCATTTTCAGATGTGATGATCTGATAGTCAAGCTCTTCCTCTGACGATACGGTCAGGTCAGCGGTGTAGAGTTCTATCTTACCTGTCTGAGCCTTCTCAGGAACGGCTACCGTGATGGAGTAGCGGTCGTGGGAGAGGAAATCGCTCTGGCCGACAACTACACCATCGGCAAATGCCAGTGAGTAGATGAGGTTCAGATAGTCGCCCTTGATAGTCACCACCTCGCCTGGCATGGCAGAAGCCGGTGAGAAGCTCTCAAACTCGATAGGTTCGGTATAGGTCAGTTCACTGCGGGTTGTAATAGTCTCGTCGGTCTTGGTGGTCAGCGTGATGTACCCCACCGTAGGACCGTCCTTGGGAACGGTGACGCGAATCTCGCTGGGAACGCCGGTCTTTATTGTCTCATAGTTTGTGATAGCAGCAACGCCGGGAATTTGGATGCTGGCAATCTGGTCGAGGTTGCTGCCTACGAAGCGCAGCGTACCGCCACGCATCACAGGGTTGGGACCGTATGCGTTGAGGCTCACACCGTCCTTATACTGGTTGGTGCTCAGGTCGTCCTCGCTGCACGCTGTCAGGGATAGCCCGATGAGGGCTACCACTAACAGGGCGAATATGTTTTTTATATTTTTCATAATTGCAATATTTTTAAGATTTAGTTATAAGGTACGGCACGGATGTTGTCAATCTTGATGATGGGGTTGCACTCAGTACCGTTCACCCCACCGCCAACAACGAAGATGACAAGGCTGGTGAAGTCGCTTGCCTTCAGAGAACCCGTTGCTGCAGCACCGGACATGCCGTAGGTGAATGACGTCTTGATGGGGATGGTTACCGTCACCCACCGGTCGCCGGTGTCGTAAGAACCTGTCGTTGTCCAGGGACGATAGAGCGCACGTGGCAGTTCGTCGTTGTTGAAGTAGGTGTTGTTGGCACCGCCAAGTACTGTGCCGTCAATGTCCTTTACACCGTTACTGCCGTTGGTCACTTTGTCGACACCGCCGACGATAATCTGCATGGCGCCTGATTTCCAGGGATTGCTCGAAGGGATGAACATCTCAAACTTGTAGGCCATGTTCTCCCACTTCGAGAAGTCAGCCAGACTGGTCAGGCGCACACCGTCGCCCTGATAGTTCTCCGGATCCTGCCAGTTGCCGGGCCAGTATTCGAACGAGAACTTAGAGTCGTTCCATCCGCCTTTTTCATCCAGCGTGGTACCGGCATCGCCTAACTGCACGAAGTTGCCCGAGAGTGAAGTCTCGTCCGACAAGATGTCGCGAGCATGCCAGCCGTGGTTGCCTAATACGACACCAGTCTCGGCATTGGGCGTATCGAAGTCGAACAGCATGCCACGAGTGTCTTTATAATAGAACGTAGTGTTGACGGTTCCGTAGATGTTAGACACCGTGATCGGTCCTGATACCTCACACTCTGGTACGGTGAATGAAATCTCGCTGTAGCTGTCGTTAATCTTCACGTTCTCGGCCTGCACGCCATTTGGGAATGTGACGGTAAGGGGTACATTGGGGTCGTCGATGAAGTAGCTGCCGTAGAGTGTAGCTGTAGTGCCGGCCCCGGCATACTCGCTGGACATGGAGGTCACCGTGGGTGCTGGGATGATGATCTGGAAGTCATACGTTATGGTGTCCTTGTTCTGGGTTATCATATAGATCTTGTCTGACACCTCCTGCGGGATGCTTCTCGGAACGGTTACAATCAGCGTGTTGTCGGTGATGTAGCTGGAGTTGAGAATAGCCTTCTGGTCGTTGAAGTACATCTCGTAGACACTACGCAGGTTCTCGCCCACCAGACAGAGCAGCGACTGTGGTGAGGCGCTGGTCACGAGCTCGCCGTTGGTGTAGTGGGTGTCTGCTGCGTCATTATTGCCGACTATCTCCGTTGACAGGCAGCGTATATAGTTGATAGTGGGTGTGCCACCTGCAACTTCGTATTTGTCGGGTTCATCCTTGCATGAGGTAAGCAGCAGTCCTGCAATAGCTGTGAGTGCCAGGATAAAGCCTCTGTTATATCTTGCTTTTTTCATAATTCAAACGTTATTTATAAGATTAGTCATAACTGTAGGTAGCATATACGTCAACGTGTACACCGTCAGCACTGGTAGCCATGTTCGGGTTGGTGGTGACGTCCTCAGTGGCGAAGGGCAGCTGGAACATCAGCTTGCCGGTGTCCTGATTCTTCTTCATGAGCATCTGCACGTTGGGGGCTGAGGTGTTTTCGTCGTAGCCCTGATTGGTGACAGTCCAGCTGCCTGTCTCATAATAGTTCTTGTACAGGTCGGTGAGGTTCCAGAACTGGTTGCGCTTCTGGTTCTCCAGTTCCTTGATGCAGAAGTCAGGGTTGTAGTAGCTGACGCGTACAAAGTCGTACCAGCGGTCGCCCTCGAAGGCAAACTCCAGGCGGCGCTCCTTCCAGATGTCGTTCCAGGTGACGGTGGCGGGGCGCTCGTAGTTCTTGATGGCACGTGAGCGGACGGCGTAGAATGCGTCGATGGCACTGGCGTCAGATGTGGAGCCGGATGTGCCTGTCATGGCCTCCGCATAGGTGAGATACACGTCCGACAGTCGCAGCAGGTGTGTAGCCAGGCTATTGTACATGTAGGCTGCTGAGTGTCCGATGCCCGCTACGTGGTCGTTGGCATTGCCATAGAGGTGCTTGACGATGTTAGAACCCGTACCAGGCTTCACCTCGCCGGCGGCACCAGAGTTATAGCTGGTGTCGAACTGGAACCTCAGGTAGTCGAAGCCGCCCTTGTCCTGCCAGAAGTAGGAATAGAAGAATCCCGGCAGCATCATGGTGCCCTTCAGACGGGTGTCCACATTGTTGATCCAGGCGTCAGGCTGTTGCTCCAGCAGTTTAATGCCGAAGGCCTCCTGCAGGTCTACGGTAGGACAAGTCCAGTCGCCCCAGGTGTCGCCGAACTCGTCGAAGCCCTGCATGCCGAGGTCGCACTGCAGCGAGTTCTGTGCTGTCCATACGTTGCCGTTTGCCGTCCAGCGCCAGGCGATGAGACTCTCCTCGCAGGTGTTGTTCTGCAGGCGGAAGATGTCCTCATAGTTAGGCATCAGACTGCGTCCGGACTCATCGATGACCTCCTTGGCATACTGGGCGGCTTTAGCCATGTCGCCAGCATTGAGCGAACCCGTCACACCTGCCCTGTTCAGATAGACCTTGGCCAGCAGTCCTGTTGCACCATAATAGTCGATGCGTCCTGCCGAGTTGCTCTTGGGCAGCAGAGTGCGTGCCTTTTCGAGTGTCAGGATGATATAGTCGTAGACATCGGCAATCTTCACTTTCGTTACCGAGTTGTAGTCGCCTGCAGCCAGTGAGGCGGCATTGTCGTGGATGATGGGTATTTCGCCGAATGTACGAACCAGATAGAAGTAAGCCATAGCCTTCCATGTGAGACACTCGCCCATGCTGGTGTTGCGTGCAGCAGTAGAGACACTTTCGGGAGCGCCCTTGATACTGTTGTAGACGGTATTGGCGTGGGCAATGACCGACCACATGGAGGCGGCTGCCAGCTTCAGGTTCTGGTCGGAGCCGTTGACGGTGAAGCTTACATACGCGTTGTTGCTCTGGAAGATATTTCCGGACAGCATCTCTCCAATCATGAAGTAGCCGCGCTGCAGGTCGTACCAGGGTGAGCTGTACAGGTATCCTACACCAGCAATGCACTGGGCGTCGGTCTGATAGTAGTTTTCCTCGTTGTAGCTGTCTTCAGCAGGTCTGTCGAGGAAGTCATCGCAGGAAGTCAGTCCGAAGGACAGGGCTAAAGCGAAAAGACTGAATTTGAATATATTGAATTTCATAACGTTTCTGATTTTTGGTGTTTAGAATGATACATTCACTCCGAAAGAATAAGTCGTAGGCGAGGGATAGCGTCCGTTGTCAAGTCCCATCACGTTGACAGAGGCTGTGCTGACACCGATCTCAGGGTCGTAGCCGCTGTAGTCGGTGATGGTCCAGAGGTTCTGCAGGTTGGCATAGACGCGCAGGCTCTCCAGTCCGATGTAGCGGAGCATTTTCTTGGGGAAAGTGTATCCCAGTGTGACGTTTTTCAGACGGATGTAGCTGCCGTTCTCAATATAGCGGTCGCTCCAGCGGTCGTTGTCATTGGGGTCCTGTATGCTGGCGCGCGGCATACCGGCGCCGGGGTTGGTGATTTTCACATTGGTGGGGTCGTCATACCAGTTGTAGACGAGCTGCCCGTCGCCGCGGTCTACTCCTGCCGAGTAGTCCTTGCTGGCATCGATAGGCTCCAGGCGGGTGCAGTCCATCACGTCCACCAGCTGGTTGGTCCATGCTGAGTTCATGTGTGTCAGCTTCATTTTCAGGTAGTTGGCCACTTTGTTGCCGTACGAGCCGTTGATGAAGATGCTCAGGTCAAAGTTGTTCCAGCGGAAGGTGTTGGTCCATCCGAAGGTGTACTTTGGCATCGGCGAACCGATGTTGGTCTGGTCTTTCTCGTCGATGATACCGTCGCCGTTCAGGTCTTTGTACTTGGTGTCGCCAATCCATACCGTGGTACCCTTGGCGAAACCGCCGTTAGCAGGATACTTGACGGGTTTGGGAGACATTTCAATGTCTTCCTGGCTGGTATAGACACCGTCAGTAACGTAGCCGTAGAAACTGAAGAGGCTCTCTCCGACATGGGTCAGGCTCACTACGTCGCTCCACTGGCCATAGCCCTGCAGCGGGGTGTCAGAGTCGCCCAGCGATACGAGCTTATTCTTGTTGAACGAGATCTGGAACTCAGAGTCCCATTGGAATTTGCCCACGAGGGGGTGGGTGTTCAGGGCGATTTCTACACCCATGTTACGGATAGTACCATAGTTGCCGTATGGGGGTGCCAGACGAGATGAGCCGTTGCTAATCTCACTGGAACCCATGTAGATGGGCACCTGCAGGCGCATCAGCATTTCTTCCGACTGCTTGCGGTACCAGTCTACGGTGAGGTTGATGCGGTCGTTGAGGAAACCTAAGTCCAGACCGACGTTCCACTGCTCCTGGCTCTCCCACTGCACACTCTTGTTGGCAATGTTGTTGGGGCGGTAGCTCTTTCCCAGTGCTGTGTTGATGGCACTGACGCTGACACCCCATGCGTAGCCGCCGATAGACGAGTTACCGGTCTGACCCCAGCCTATGCGCAGTTTACCATTGCTCAGCACTTTGCCTGCCCAGCTCTCGATGAATTTCTCATTTGAGAAACGCCATGAGCCTGCCACTGAGTGGAAGCCGGCCCAGCGCTTATCGGGACCGAAGTTGGAGCTGCCGTCGTAACGGTATGTGTAGGTCAGGTTGTAGCGGCTGTCGTAGCTGTAGGTCCAGCGGGTGAAGAACGAGGCCATCGAACTGCTGCCGTATCCCACGCCAATCTGCGGTGTGCCGTCGCCTAACTGCGGGTTGTGTACCTCGTTGGAGGGCAGTGAGGTGTTGGCCACGTTGTTGTAGTCGTATCTCGACTTCCAGCACTCCTGTCCGACCATAGCCGTTGCCGAGTGCTTGCCGAAGGTACGGCTGTAAGTGATGTAGTTTTTCAGCTGCCAGAATGTGCTGGAGTTCTTCTGCACTGATGCGTAGTTGTCGTCACGAGTCCATGTGCCCAGATTGACGGTGGGCTTCCAGCGGTCACCCTTGCTGGAGCTGATGTCATAGCCTAACTCTGCGTGCCATACCAAGTCCTTGATGGGGGTCACCTCGAAGAAGATGTTACCCGTCAGCTTCTTACGGTTCAGCTTGATCTCGTCGAGCATGGCCAGAGCGATAGGGTTGGGGTTGGTGTAGCCTTCCTGAGAGATGCTGGAGTAGGAACCGTCAATGTTGTAAATAGGTATAGAGGGTATCGTGGTCAGCGAATAGTTGATCAGACCTTCGTCCGAGTCAGCCAGCTTCAGGTCGTCGTTGGTGTCGGAGAATGTGGCGTTGACACCCAGTTTCAACCATGACTTCAGCTGAGCGTCGATGTTGGCACGAACGGAGAGACGGTCGAACTTCGAACCGATGATAGTACCCTCCTGGCTCATGTATCCGGCGGAAACGTAGTACTGCACCTTGTCGGTACCGCCTTGGGCACTGATTTGGTGGGAGTGCTGCATAGCGGTCTGGAAGACGGCATCCTGCCAGTTGGTTCCTTTACCTAAAATAGACGGGTCGGCCAGGTTGGCATTGGCCTGCAGCTCTCCCTGGCTTACCAGATTGTTGTAGAACTGTGCATACTGTCGCAAGTCCATCATGTCGAGGCGTTTGCCCTGATGGTTCCATGCCACCATTCCGTTATACGAGAACTTAGCCTCGCCGCTCTTGCCGTGCTTGGTGGTAATCAGCACGACACCGTTTGCACCCTGCGCACCGTAGATGGCGGTGGCTGAGGCATCCTTCAGAATCTCCATTGATACGATATCGGCAGGGTCGATGGTCGACAGGGGCGAAATGGTAGATACGGAACCGTTGCCTAATGCATCTCCCAGTCCATAGGCGGCACCGCTCTGTCCGCCAGACTGCACGATGACGCCATCGATGACATACAGCGGCTCTGCATTGGCGTTAATCGTGGCGGTACCACGCACACGGATAGCTGATGAAGAACCGGGAGCTCCCGAAGTCGACACTGCGGTCACACCGGCTGCACGGCCTTGTAGCGACTGGTCGAGTGAGGTGATGATAGAACCTTTTACAGCGTTCTCGCCTAACGAGACGGAGGCTCCTGAAATATCGCTCTTCTTCATGGTACCATAACCTACGACCACCACTTCGTCCAGCATCTGCTTGTCTTCCTCGATGGTGATGTTGTAGTGCTGCTGTCCGGCAGTCACCTTGACCTCTTTGTTCAGATAGCCGATGTAACTGATGACGAGTGTCTGACCGGGTTTGGCCTGCATGGTGAAGTTACCGTCAAAATCGGTGGCAACACCTGTCGACGTACCCTTGATCACTACACTTGCACCGATCACGGGACCCATGGCATCGCTGACGGTACCAGTAATCTTCTTCGCCTGTTGCACCTCGTTGGGCAGTGGTGAGCTGCCCCCGGCTGCGTACGTAACGGGCGAGTAGCCCAGCAGGGTCATTGCACATAATCCTGCCAGCAGAGAGTTTTTACTGCAATTTAGTTTCATACGTTGCTTTATTAGTTAGTAATTTGGTTATATTGATATGATTTTTTTTCACGTAATCGGTTGCAAAGGTAAGTGTTTTTTTTGAAACATTATAGACTTTTTTTATTTAATTTTGATACTTTTTTGCCAATATGTTATAAAACATATCTCTAAAATCGGGCTTTCCCGTGTAAAATCTCTTATATTAATAAGGTGTAGGGCTTTTTGCCTTTGCTGACGATTAAGTTTTTTTAATAGTATCAAAAATGCAAAATACGCAGGTTTGCAAAGATAGTATCATGGTTTCTCGGATTTTAGTGGTAACTTTGCAAACGAATATGCATTATCTTTAAAACTAAAGACCAGAGAGTATGAAGAAATCTTTCGCGTTCTTATTATTATGGTCGCTGGTGGGCGTGCTGCCCATAGCGGCTCAGATTCGTGGCAACAACATCAACGTAGTGGTGGTTCCTGACCATCAGGACTGGAATTACGAGGTAGGGCAGACGGCCCACTTCAAGGTGAGTGTCGTCAAGTCGTCCACGCTGCTGGACAACGTGACGGTCGACTATGAGGCCGGTCCTGAGATGTATCCTGATGTGAAGAGACAGGGCGTGACGCTCAAGGACGGCACCATGACGTGGAAGGGCAAGATGACCAGGCCCGGCTTCTACCGGCTGACGGTGACTGCCCATGTGGGGGGCAAGGAGTATAAAGGCTCGTGTACGGCGGCGTTCTCGCCGGAGAAGTTGCGGCCCACTACAGTAGAGCCTAAGGATTTTGACGCTTTCTGGCAGAAGACGCTGGAGGAGGCCCGCTGGACGGTGCTCAACCCGCAGCGTGAGCTGTTGCCCGAGCGTTCTAATGAGGATGTGAACGTCTATCAGGTGTCGTTCCAGAACATCCGTTGGGGGTCGCGCACCTATGGCATATTAAGCGTACCCGCGAAGCCGGGCAAGTATCCGGCGCTGTTGCGGGTGCCCGGAGCAGGCGTGCGCCCCTATAGCGGCGACACCTATACGGCTCCTACGCAGGCCATCGTGTTAGAGATTGGTATTCATGGTGTCGACGTGACTCAGCCCCAGGCTTTCTATGACAATCTGATGAACGGCGCGCTGAACTGCTATTGGGACTTCGGTCTCTCTTCGCGCGATGCCAGCTATTACAAGCGTGTCATTGTGGGCTGCGTGCGCAGTGTCGACTACATTGCCTCTCTGCCTGAGTGGGACGGGCAGACCATTGGTGTGACAGGTGCCAGTCAGGGTGGCTTCCTCTCGTATGCCACAGCGGCGCTCGACCCGCGCGTCACCTTTGTGGCAGCTGTGCATCCGGCACTCTGCGACCATACTGCGTCGCTGAAAGGCATTGCCTGCGGGTGGCCGCACTACTTCTACAAAATGAAGAATGAAGAATTAAGAATGAAGAATGATGAGGTCGAGACGTCGCGTTATTACGACGGGGTCAACTTCGTGCGCCGCATCAAGTGTCCCGTATGGGTGTCGTTCGGCTATAACGACGACGTGGTGCCTCCTACCACTGCTTATGCTACTTATAACACGCTGACCTGCGAGAAGACGCTCAGCGTCTATCAGCAGACGGCACACTTCTGGTATCAGGAGCAGTGGGACGAGTGGCAGGACTGGATGAGGGGGCAGTTAAAGGTAAGAAAGTAAAAATAGTAATTAAATGAAGGTGTATATGAGAAAACTATTCATCATGATGGCGGCAGCCGCACTGGTAGTGGGCTGCTCGTCAAAGAAGGCTGAGCCGGAGAAGACCGCGGCCCAGCAGTTGAAGGAACGCTTGGCAGCCCTGCAGCAGAAGGGCATCATGTATGGTCATCAGGACGACCCGATGTACGGTCTGACCTGGGAGTATCAGCAGGACTCGAGTGATGTGAAGAACGTCTGTGGCGACTATCCCGCCATCATGGGTTTCGACCTGGGTGGCATCGAGATGGGCGACAAGAAGAACCTGGACAGCGTGCCGTTCACGAAGATGACCGCTGAGGCTATTGCCCACTACGAGCGTGGCGGCATCGTCACCTTCAGCTGGCATCCGCGCAATCCCGTGACCACCATCGAGGGTGGCGGCTGGGCCGGACAGAAGTTTCCTGAGGGCACGGCCTGGGACGTGACTGACTCGGCTGTGGTCAGGAAGATACTGCCTGGCGGCGAGTTTCATGAGAAGTTCCAGACGTGGATGCAGCGCGTGTCGGACTTCCTGGCAACGCTGAAGACCACCGACGGCGTGAAGATACCCGTCATCTTCCGTCCGTGGCACGAGAACAGCGGCTCGTGGTTCTGGTGGGGCGAGAAGCTCTGCACCGTCGAGGAGTACAAGGCCCTGTGGAACATGTTGCAGGACAAACTCATAGCCGACGGTTTCGACAATCTGGTATGGTCGTACTCGCCGGGCATGGAGGACGGGCTGACAGCTGAGCGACTGCTGTCGCGCTATCCTGGCGACGACCGCGTAGACATGATAGGACTGGACGGATACCAGTGGAAGCCTGAGGAGAAAGACCTCTTCATCGAGCGCGGACGGCAGAACCTGACCGTACTCTGCCAGGTGGCCAAGGAGCACAACCTGATACCGGCCCTGACGGAGTGTGGCATGAAGAACATGACGGAGCCCACATGGTGGACGTCCACCCTGCTGCCCATCGTTCAGGACTTCCCCATCAGCTACCTGCTGACGTGGCGCAACTACAAGGACGAGTGGTTCGGTCCCTCAACGTCGAAGCCCGACGCTCCCTACTTCGTCGATTTCTACAAGTCGGAGAAAATCCTGTTTGCCAAGGATATAGCAGAAGAGTAAATCCATCAACAACATAACGAATAGTATTACAATGAGCAATTTTCAAGAGAAAGTAAAGGCGCTGCGTGCTCACCATGAGGAGCTGCTGACGCGCAAAAACGAACCCCTGGAGTGGGGGAATGGCATCTACGAGAAATGGAAGAACCCCATACTGACCGCAGAGCATACCCCCCTGGAGTGGCGCTATGACTTCAGCGAGCAGGACAACCCCTACCTGATGCAGCGCATCATGATGAACGCCACGCTCAACTCAGGAGCCATCAAGTGGCACGACAAGTATGTGCTGGTGGTGCGCGTCGAGGGTGCCGACCGCAAGTCGTTTTTCGCCGTGGCCGAGAGTCCCAACGGTGTGGACAACTTCCGTTTCTGGGACGAGCCGGTCACCATGCCCGACGACATCGTGCCCGCCACCAATATCTACGACATGCGCATCACCCGCCATGAGGACGGCTGGATCTACGGCGTGTTCTGTGCCGAGCGTCACGACGACACCAAGCCCGGCGACCTCTCCGCCGCTACGGCTACGGCTGCCATAGCCCGCACCAAGGACCTGAAGACGTGGTACCGACTGCCCGACCTGAAGACGAAGTCGCAGCAGCGCAATGTGGTGCTGCACCCTGAGTTCGTCGGCGGCAAGTATGCCTTCTACACCCGTCCGCAGGACGGATTTATCGACACAGGCTCCGGTGGCGGCATCGGCTGGGCACTGGTTGACGACATCACCCATGCCGAGATCAAGGAGGAGAAGATCATCTACGAGCGCAAGTACCACACCATCACCGAGGTGAAGAACGGCGAGGGACCGCATCCGCTCAAGACCCCCAAGGGATGGCTGCATCTGGCCCACGGCGTGCGTGCCACTGCCGACGGACTGCGCTACGTGC
>Ga0326511_10002897_pt1 | contig 13868 bp, 16 predicted proteins | sample 0_2496_0518_D_FD_203701 | JGI IMG/M metagenome (GOLD analysis project Ga0326511, IMG submission 203701) | Bovine rumen microbial communities from UC Davis, California, United States - 0_2496_0518 | ecosystem: Host-associated > Mammals > Digestive system > Stomach > Rumen | place: USA... | reverse complement strand
TAGGGATTGTATACAATCTCATATCATATATATTTCCCCAATGATTGTATACAATCTTGTGATTACATATAGAACCGCATTAATGATATGAATTATGTATTAGACTATTTTTTATAATATGAGATAATGGGATCGAAACAAAATATATACTTAAGTAGATAGGAGATGATAATAATAAGAAGAATTTATAGGGGTGACAGAGTGTTTATGTATGGAATGAAAAACAGGAGGTTAATAGAATATTTACCATTGGAAAGATTGATTCGTTGGGATTCGGACAAAAATGGAAAATATTGCTGTATATTAATTTATGCAATGCCATTGAATGAACATGAACAGGAAACTTACGACCTGGACTATTTAGGAGAGGACAGAATAAATGTATCATAAAGAAATGGGTTCAGACGATATTTTAAAAGAAATTAAACAGATTATGGCATGTAAGGTTTTAACAGATTTTGAGAAGCGCGTACTTATAAAGAATTTTTGTAATAATTTAGTAGACAGTGATTTAATAAATGTTTATATAGATATTAAAAGGGAGGTTATGAAATGAATAAAGATTTGTATGGAAAGCTGCAGGAGATTAGTGAGGATTTTGAAGATTATTACGGTGATGATTGGGACAAGTTATATTATCATGATATAACCGCAGTCGATATGATAAAGGTTGTATCGTTGTTGATTGATAACGTCAAAGATTCCATGCTTGTGGAAATTGTTATAAAGAAGGTTTTCGACAGTGAAGAACCGATCGGGTTCCTGGTTGCGTTTGTGTATTATAAAGCTATCATGTGATAGAATAATTGAAAGGTGGTGATGCCTATGATTTAATTTAAATAACAACTAGCACAGTCAATCAAAGTAAAGAATACATAATTTATAGGAGATTAAAATGAGGATTACAGTTTTTTCCAAGAAAATTAGTAAGCATGATGGAAGCAAGTTTACAGGATATGTAACAAAATTGAAGAAGAAAGACGGATCTGAAATTTATTGCCGTGTACGGTTTCATGAAGGGTGCAGCGCACCGCGTGAATGTCCGTCAATCATAGAAGTAGAAAAAGATAAAGCAAATTTAATCAAAAGACATTATGAAAATGAAGATAAAGCGTATGATATCTATACATTGTGGATTACAGACTGGAATCCAACAGAAGAAAAGTACGTGGATCACAGTTTAGACGACTTTGAGTAATCCACGACGACAACGGCGACGGATGACAGCGATATTTGCGGAAAATGGGCAAATAGAGAGAATTAACGTGATAAATTTGAGCATATAATAAGCGGGGCAAAACCCCGCTTATTTAAATTAGCGGGGTAATGGTATATGCGGAACAGAATTACAAGTAAATCTGTCAGGTGGGAATTAGATACGCCATATCTAATACAAAAAAATATGTCTGAAAAGGAAATCAGAGCAGAATATACTGCGCTTCGTGATATCACACAAAAGCGGATCAAGCGAATAAAGGCAAACCCGTATACATACGGTTATGATAAACGGTATAGCGATTTCTATAAACGATGGAAAGGGGATGTGCCGAAAATACGCGATCTGAAGGGTAAACAGATCATATACATATTGGCATCCATGAAAAAGGATATTAGCAACCCGATAAATAAAGCTAATGAATATAAAAAATATATAGATACCAAAGTCAGAGAGTTGCACAAAGCCGGATATAAACAAATTAATAAATCAAATTTTCAGCAATTTATTGATTATATGGAACGGTTCAGAGCTGAAAAGCTGGATCACATACGAGGGTCCGTAGAAGTCGCAGAAGCGTTTATAACATTGAAAAACAAAAATATAGATGTGGATGATTTCTTCAAAAATTTTGAAGCGTACATGCTGAATATGGATTCCATCAAAAAATTGAAAAAACCGTTTAAAACGGGGAAACTGTCGGAAGTCCAGGCGAGGTTGACGAAAAATAAAAAATGGAAAAAGGTAAAAAAGTAATACCATTTGAAAAATTGAATGATCGTTTTTATGATTGGTTTTATAAAATCCCAATTCTGAAAAAACCGCGCGGGAACAGTCATAAAAGAATCAGATGCGACTATATTGATATTGTATCCGCATTTGATATTGAAACAACGCGGCTGCATGATTATACAAAACAGCAGAGAGATCAATATACACGTTTGCATAATAAACCTATTGATGATAATGCTATTATGTATATATGGCAATGGGCGTTTATGGATCGGGATTATAATTATATTGTAGTTTATGGTCGCGAATGGACTGATTTTATTATGTTTTATCGGAAATTAACTATGTATATGGATGATAAAACTAGGATGGTAACATATGTTCACAACCTGTCGTATGAGTTTCAGTTTTTGCGCGGGATTATACCGTTCGGCAGCGATGATTTTTTTTGCGTGGATAATCGGCAGCCGTTAAAGGCTGTATCCCGTGGAATAGAATTCAGATGCAGCTACAAATTGTCTAATATGTCATTACGTAAATTTGCGGAGTCAGAGCATTGTACAAATTTAAAAACAGAATTGGATTATAACGAAAAGCGATACAGTTATACAGAACTATCTGCCGGAGAAATAGAGTATTGTATAAATGATGTTATATGTTTGTGTGAAGCTGTTATTAGAAAAATGAAGCATGATAATGATACATTATACACAATTCCGTTAACATCAACGGGGTATGTTCGTAGAGAAGTCAAAAAAGTAGTAACAGAGCGTCCATCATTATTAAAAAAAATACGTGAAATTTACCCTGATAAAGAAGTATATGAAATGTTAAAAATGGCGTTCAGAGGTGGAAACACACACGCGAACAGATATTATGCGGATATGGTAATTAATGAAGAAGATTACGGTCCGGTTCATAGCGCCGACAGGTCTAGCAGCTATCCTGCTGTCATATGCAATAATTTGTATCCGATATCAAAATTTGAAAATATAGAAAATCCTGATATAGATAAAATCTATCATCATATCTATGATTTAAACAGGTCGGTACTAATGACAATAGGAATATATAATATACAGTTGCGTGATATATCGTGGGGGGTCCCGTACATATCACGTTCAAAATGCAGCACTGTTATTAATGGTGTTTTTGATAATGGCCGCGTATTATCAGCCGATTATATCGAACTAACTATAACAGATATTGATTTTAAAATTATACAAAATGAATATGTGGGGGATTTTACTATATTAAAGGCATATAGCGCAAAATATGGAAGATTGCCGCAGTGTATCATTGATACAGTTATAAAATATTATCGCGGAAAGACAGAATTAAAAGGTATTGAAAGTCAGGAATATTTTTACATGAAATCGAAAAATCTATTAAATTCGATCTATGGAATGATGGTGCAGGATCCGGCAAAGGATCTGATTTTGTTTGAACACGGGGATGAGCGGCATGCGGAAAGCGGGTATGCCTATGAAGGAAAGGGCATCCCTGAGATACTGGAGAAGGCAAGAAAAAAAGCATTTTTAAATTATGCATGGGGTGTTTGGGTCACAGCGTGGGCGCGGTATGAATTGGAAAGGGGAATAGAGATCGCGTCTGCAGATGGTTGTCAATTTTTGTATTGTGACACGGACAGTGTGAAATATATAGGTGATGCAGATTTTAGCAAATATAATGCAGAAAAAATAGAGGAATCAAAAGCATCCGGAAGCTATGCAACAGATCCCAAAGGGACAATGCATTATATGGGTGTTTTTGAATCGGAACATGATATGCATAATTTTAAAACATTGGGGGCGAAAAAGTATGCATATACAGATGATAACGGTTTTCACATCACAGTTGCGGGGGTTGGAAAGTCTAGAGGCGCGAAAGAAATAGAATCATATGCGAAAAAACACGGCAAGCGTCCGATAGATTGTTTTAATGTCGGTTTTGTATTTTCGGATGCCGGAAGCCTGGAAGCTGTATATAATGATATACCTCTGGGAGATTTTAAAACAGAAAATGACAGCAACGGAGTTGAAACATATATTATATCGAATGTATGTTTACGTCCCACTACGTACACATTGGGGATAACAGCAGAATACAGAGATATTATTAATGCTGCATCCGCGATTATTGGAGATGATATATTATGAATATTTATCAGTCAGATGGTTATTTAAACATGAGCGCGATTATAGAAAATAATTATACATTTAATTTTTTAGTTGGCGGGCGCGGGATCGGGAAAACATACGGTGCAATAAAATATTGCATTGAACACGGTATTAAATTTATTTATATGCGCCGAACGGATACAATCATACAGACAATCGTGAACAGCGAATTGTCACCGGTAAAGCCCGTTATGGATGATATGGGTAAACAGTCAGCGGTTGAAAAAATAAATAAATATGTAACCGGATTTTATGAAGCGGAACAGAACGATGACGGCACGACAAAGCCGATCGGAGACCCGATCGGTATCGCGGTCGGACTGTCCATCATGGGAAATATGCGCGGATGGTCTGCAGCCGATTATACTGTACTGATTAACGATGAGTTTATACCGGAAAAGCACGAACACACATTAAAAAATGAATCATCAGTATTTTTCAATGCATATGAAACAATTAACAGAAACAGGGAATTGCAGGGCAGGCCGCCGTTAAAGGTGCTGTTTTTAGCAAATGCGAATGATATGACTAATGATTATTTTATGGAACTAAATTTAATCAATGTTGTCGATACGATGCAGATTAAAAATCAGACCATGCGCTTTGATAAAAATCGCGGGATCGCCATTTATCTATTACATGATAGTCCAATATCAGCGGAAAAAAAGGAAACAGCATTATATAAATTAACGTGTGGGACAATGTACAGCAATATGGCAATCGATAACGATTTTGTTTATGAAGATCGCAGCCGGATTGACAGCAGGCCATTAATCGAATATAAAGCATTGGTTCGGGTCGGTGAGTTGGTTATTTACAAACATAAAACAGGGACACATTATTATGCATGTCTGCATTTAACAGGGTCCTGTCCCACATACGGAATTACCGACGTAGAATTGAAACGATTTACATATAAATATATTTATTTATGGTCCGCGTATCTGTCAGAAAATATTATTTTTGAAACCTATACATGTGAAGCATTATTCAGAAAATATTATAAATAATTGACAATTATATTTTTAAGATATAATATAACCATAGGCCGGACGGGCATACGCGGCATCCGGAAGATGCGCCCCAACAATGGCGATTGTGAGAATCCGGCCTATTATTTGAGAGAGGATTATTATGGATATGACAGAAATCACACAAATTATCGGAAATTTAGGTTTTCCTATTTTTGTTGCTGTATGGATGCTGTATAAATCCAGCAGCGACAGTGCGGATATGCGGTCCGCGATATCGGAATTAAAGGAAGCTATTGTAGTATTGACAGATAAATTAGACAATGACGGGAAATGATATTATAAAAAATGCATTGCTGTATAAAAATTGCGTTTACTGGTACGGCGCAAAAGGGGAGCAATGCACATATAAACTGTTGAATATATTATCAGCATTATATCCTGGCATTTATACAACAACGTATAAACAGAAATGCATGACTAATATCCGGAACGGCGAACACGCAATTGATTGCAGCGGTTTGGTATGCCGTGCGTATGGAATCAGCAACATGTCAACATACGATATGCCGAAACATTTTACAGAATATACCGGCCCTGTTAAAAACGGTATGATCGTATGGAAACAGGAACATGTTGGATTATATTATAATGGAATGGTACTTGAAGCGCGCGGCATTGATTATGATGTAACAGACACGCGCACATATAAAAAATCAGATTGGGAACGTATCTATATTAATCCGGATGTAAATTATGATGCAGATATGGAACACACACCGATTGATTATTTGAAAACAGCAATAGATGTTATGCAGGGAATTTATGGTAATGGAACCATGCGAAAAAATCTATTAGAAAAGCGTGGTTTTAATTATGAAAAAATTCAGTCAATTATTAATATTGCGATGGAGGTCAAAAAATGAAACTAGATGATGTACTGACACTAGCACGCGCGGGCTATAGCGCAAATCAGATCGCGCAGTTCGCGCAGTTAGAAAAACAGGTTGCACAGGCAGGTGCAGCGCAGGCCGGATCCGCACAGGCAGGTGCAGCGCAGGCCGGATCCGCACAGGCAGGCGCAGCACAGGACGGATCCGCACAGGCAGGTGCAGCGCAGGCAGGTGCAGCGCAGGCAGGTGTGCATAATTTCAATGATATCTATCAGATGATCGCAGGGATTCGCGATGATATTCATAGTGGAAATCTGCTAAATGCATCGCAGGCAGGCGCGGCAGAACCTTCTGCCGATGATATTATTGCAAATATTATTAATCCAAAAAACGAGGGGGTAACAAATAATGCCAGCAAATAATTTAACAGTTAATCAGATCAGTACGGTTCTGAATAGCATTGTGTCGCAGGCAACAGGGCAGGCGCAGATTACGCCGACAAACGGCGCAGAATTTATTACAGTAGCGCAGACAGGGCTGAAGGCCGGATATGAAAATCTAATGGGTGCCGTTTCGCAGGTTCTTTCACGGACAATTTTTGCGAACAGACCATACACGCGCAAATTCAAAGGGCTGGAAGCGGATAGTATTCGATATGGGAACCATGTCCGGAAAATCAATTATATTGACGGAACATGGCAGGACAACGGTTATCTGCCGATTACGGATGATGTCGCCGTCGATCAGCAGAAGCCGATTAAACCGAAAGTATTACAGACTAATTATTACGGTCAAGACGATTATGAAATTCAGTGGACACTGTTTCGCGATCAGCTTTACACTGCTTTCCAGTCGCCGGATGAGTTGGGTGCATTTATCACAGGGCAGGTGCAGAATATCAGTGATCGTGTGGAACAGAAACACGAAACACTTGCCCGCGCGGTTCTGTGCAATCTAATTTCCGGCATCTATACGATTGGGAATGCAAATCAGATTGTACACGCGCTGACAGAATACAATGCTGCGACTGGACTGAAGTTGACATCAAAAACGGTTTACAATCCGGATAATTTCCCGTCATTCATGCGGTGGCTGTATGCGCGGATTGCGTCTATTTCGTCCATGCTGACAGAAAGATCTGTTATCTATCATCAGAACGTGACGGGAAAAGATATACCGCGGCACACACCCACAATGTATCAGCGGTGTTACCTGTATGCGCCGACGCGCTATCAGACGGCTGCTAATGTACTGTCCACAACGTATCATGATAATTATCTGAATATGCCCGTGACGGAAACAGTTAATTTCTGGCAGTCGATTAACAGTCCGGACGAAATTAAGATGACACCTGTTTATATGGATACGACGGGCGACTTGAAGAGTCCGGAAGCGCCTGTATCAATTAGTAATTTGTTTGGAATCATTACAGACGTTGAAACAGCGGGTTATACAATTTGCAATAACAGATCAACGTCTGCACCTTATAACGGGCGCGGGGAATATCAGAATTTCTGGATGAAATTCACTGACAGGTATTGGAACGACTTCACGGAAAACGCAGTCATTATTTTACTTGATTAAATTTTAAAAGGAGATATAGGCACACATTTATTGTGTGCCTATAATTTTATATGATTGTTTCATTGTATACATTTTCAAAAGAAAAAAACAGCACAGTCCGGCCATCTGGAGACGGGACACGTTTTAGCTGCATACTGAAAGACAGTTCCGGCACAATGGCTCCCGTTATTAAATTAGATATCGGGTTGGATAACAGTCCGTCCGGTTACAATTATGCATATATCCCTGATTTTAACAAATATTATTACGTTTCCGAATGGGTTTTTGAAGATCGGCTTTGGGTTGCGTACCTGGAAGAAGATACATTAGCAACATGGCGAGATTATATTGGGAATCAGATGTTTTATGTGCTGCGCGCTGCTAATGCTAGCGATGGAAATATTACAGATGATTTATATCCAACATATCCGACACCGACGGTCCATATATCGCGGGGAGATAGCAGGCCGTGGCTGCCGGTTTTAGAAACCGGAAATTATGTTGTGGGTATTATCAATAATAGCAGTAATGCCATGGGTGCGGTTGGATATTATGTATTTACAAATACGCAATTTCGCACGTTTTGCGCTAAATTAATGCAAAATACAGGTTGGTTAGATGTCCCCACGGAGGTAGCGCAGGGAGGTATTGACGACGGTTTATTAAAAACATTATTTAATCCGTTTCAATACGTTGTATCTTGCAAATGGTACCCATTTAAAATTGATAACAGGTATCTCGGATCACAATTATCTAGTTTACCCTATGGATGGTGGACGTTGGAAAATGTGACATGCCATATTCTAGGGGATAATTTGTGCGTTGAAGAAATAGATTTCCCATTAGAAAAACATCCGCAGTCGGTGCTTCGTGGTAATTATTTAAACTGCGAACCATTTACAAAAATTACATTATCAATGGAACCATTCGGGGAAATTGTTATTGATTCTGCATTAGTACGTGATGAAACAAAATTATTAACATTAACGTCTGTAGATATGATATCCGGAACTGCATCACTGGAAATATGCAGGGCATCAGATGCGGTTAATTATCCGAAAAATGTATTGTACAGACAACATGCAAATTTTGGTGTTGATATTCAGATTGCACAGATCGCGGTTGACAGGTTGACGCAGGCAGAAACCGTTATCAGCGGCGCTGCCGATGTAGCGCGTGATACATTTCACACGGCAGCGACTGCAACGAATGTCAGTAATTTGCTGAACCCGATCGCAGGCGGTTTAAATACAGCAGCATCCGGTGCGCAAACCGTCAGCACAGCAACACACGCAATCGCAGACGGCATCCGGTCCAGTATACCGCAAATGCAGAAAGCAGGAGCAAACGGCAGTATCGCGGCCTATGCTGATATACCTGTCCTGATACAGAAATTTTACAGATTGGTTGACGAAAACAAAAAGGATAACGGAAGGCCGTTTTGCAAAAATACGACACCGGCAACGCTGCATGGTTATATGGTAATTCAAAATGCAGACGTTAAGTTACCTGCTACTATAAACGAAATCAGCGCGGTTAAGGCATACATGGAATCAGGATTTTATTATGTCTAGTATATATGTTATTGCCGCAATGTGCGGATGTTGGCGCAGGGAATCAGTAGTAAATCCCGGCATATGGGAATCATTAATACCGTGCGCGTGGAATTATAAATATGAATATACGCACAGGGGCGGCTATGGACTAGGGCAATGGACAAATGTTGGAACGTCAGAGGGCCGGTTGTGGAAATTACACACATGGGTGACAGAAAACGGGTACGGAGACGGTAACGGTGACGGACAATTAGCATATCTGACCGTTGAAAATTGGTGGAACGGGAATTATAACGGGTCCGGCGATCATCCGAAAACGCGCGGAACATACGGTAGTCTGTCAGCGTTTTTAAATTCTGACAGTACAAATCTATATGATTTAGTTTGGGATTTTCTCGCAAATTGGGAAGGTGTTCCAGGCGATCATTACAGCGAACGATGCGATTATGCAGACAAATTTTTAGCATATTTGCAAAATCATTCAGCCGAAACAGGATCGTGGACTAGCAGCAATCAATACCTGACTGATTCGCAAATGTATAATAACGCATTAGCGATTTATAACACGCTGGGAAGTGGCACCCCTCCGCAGCCACCGGAACCGGGGACGCACGCGATTACTGTTATTGCGTCCGGAAACGGAACCGCGCGGGCATCAAAAACATATGCAAAACCGGATGAGATTATCGAACTAACAGCGACCGCAGGCGTTGGAGCAGAATTTAAAAATTGGAATGTGCTATACGGTGATATATCCATTTTAGATAATAAATTCATAATGCCGGACACAAATGTATCCATAGAAGCCGTTTTCAGCGGTGCATATGAATTGGGGAATTATCCAATATGGTTGTTTTATCAATGGCAAAAAATACGGGAAAGGAATATACATAAATGAATTTACCGTTTTATTATGATTACAAAAACGCGCGAAACAGCACAGTCAACCCATCAACGGTGCATGTTCGCGATACCGGATTGCAGCGTTATTTTGCTAGATACCTGTTGCAGAAAACGATATCTGTTTTCAAATGGGATATGCCCAAAACATGGTCAAAAAATTACCTGCTGTATACATTATATTGTTGGGGGTATGTTGCAGTTATCAATACAGATAAATTCGGTGTTATCCCCCAACAGTGTACACTCGGCGGTTTTGATGTATTCTATCAGCCGAAATTTGCTACGGTCGCAAACCCGCTATTACGTGGTATCCTTAATCCCGTTATTGGAAAACAGTGCGAACTGTTACGATTACAACCGGATTATGGCGGGGTGATGGATATTGTCAATTTTTATGCTGATATGTTGGCACTATCTGCCGAAACTGCTAGTACTAACCTTCTTAATAGTAAATTGGCATACGTATTTGCGTCAGACGGAAAAGCAGGGGCGGAGTCGTTCAAAAAATTGTACGATCAAATCGCTTCCGGAGAACCTGCAGCATATATTGATAAAAATCTGTATCGCGATGACGGGACTCCGACTTGGAACTTTTTTAATCAGAATCTAAGGGAGACGTATATCGCAGGTGATATCCTGAATGATATGCGCTTGTGGGAAATGAAATTTGATAATGAAATTGGAATCCCCACGACAAACACAACAAAAAAAGAACGTCTGATAACGGACGAGGCAAACAGTGCGATTGAAGAATCACGTACAAAGGCGCAATTATGGTTAGATGAATTACAGGAATCATGCAGAAAAATTAATAACATGTTTGGTATACGCTTATGGGTAGATTGGAGGGAAGATAATGCGCGCGACGCTCTCACTAATGGGAATGTATGAATACGATAATACAATACTTGATTTTTTCCATTATCCGGATAAATGGGAAACAGCGGACAAGGACGTATTTGTAAATAAACTGTTATTAGATACAGCGGAACTTGAAATATTATATCCGGATGCCAATATTTTTAAAACAGCAATTAAATATTGGTCGGCTGCCGAGGTTCATAACTGGAATAAATTGTATGATACGACTGTACTGGATTATAATCCGATTTGGAACAAAAACGGCACTGTTACAGAAACAGAAAAACATATCAAAAATAATAATTATACAGATGTGACAGACGGAACAATTGCGGATCATTCCATTACATCCGGAAATCAGAGTACAGAATCGTCCGGAAATGAAAACATTGACACAACTAATAATACGAACGAAAAAGATTATGTTTTCGGATTCAATTCTGAAAGTGCCGCACAATCCGGTGAAACCGTTACGGATGACACAGGGCGCACAAATACAGACAGATCCGAAAACAGCACAACAAATAGTTCGGCAAATACAGATGCTACTACTACAAATAATACAAATTTTAAACATGACGAAAAAGAAAATATTGACAGAGAATATACACGGACGGAACAGGGAAATATTGGTATTACAACGACGCAGCAGATGATTACCGAGGAACGTGAAGTAGACAAATTTAATTTGATGGATTATATTATTGACAGGTTTAAACAGCGTTTTTGCCTATTAGTATATTAAATGGAGGTTAATTATGGGTATTTTTGAACAGTTTCCGTACACAAATTTTCATGATTTAAATCTTGATTGGATTTTACATGCTATTCAGTCCATGGACAAAAAACTTGACGAATTTGTAGCATCTAACGTATTGTCCTATGCGGACCCGATTCAGTGGGATATCGAAACGCAGTATGCAAAAAATACAGTTGTCGTGGATCCGAAAACAGGGACTGCATATATGTCTATCAATCCGGTTCCGGTCGGACAGTTACTGACTAATAAATATTATTGGCAGCCTATTTTTAATTACGACGAAATTGTTAATACGCTGAAAAAACAGATTGCTGCAGTCCAGGCAGATCAGCATGATACAATTCCCGTTGCGGTTGGGCGCGGTGGTCTAGTTTGGGTTGTAAACAAATTATATAGACTGACAAAATCTTTAGCTGCCGGAAGCAAAATCATTGAAAATGAAAATGCGGTACCGGTCACAGTCGAGGATGCAATTATTAACATCGACACAACAAAAAATATCACGCGCAATACGGACGGCACAATTACGGACACGGCCGGAACTATTACACGCAATTCCGATAGTATTATAGATACTGCAAATGATTCTATTTCCGTTAGTGGAAAAACAATTACAAATGTTGCGGCTGATAGTATTACAAATAGCAGTACTAATATTACGGAAACGGCATCCGCAGGAATTACACGGAATGCCGATACCATTACGGACACGGCAACGGGTGACGTGTCTGTCAGTGGTGGAAATATTACAGATACGGCATCCGCAGGAATTACCCGCAATGCCGTTACCATTACGGACACCGCATCCGCAGGAATTGCCCGCAATGCCGTTACCATTACAGACACCGCAACCGCAGGAATTTCTCGCGACGCTGTTAACATTACGGACACCGCAACAGGTGATGTAACTGTTAATGGTAGAAATATTGTCAATTCAGCACCTAATAATATAACATTCAATGTTGATGGTATTCTTGATTTTAATACTAAAAATCCAATTAAATATAGCACACCGCAAATATTAAATAATTATTTTAAATATGTACCGGCAACGGACAGAGACGGAAATCAATATAATGTATTGGTTGCCGGACCACAGATTGATAGACTAGGAGTGACAATCGGAACAGTAGTATTTGTTGGTGATTCTTACGGTGTTGGCACTGGCGCAACACTAGAAACAGGATTAGCATACAAAGTCGCAGAAAAACTACATAAAACAGTTGGTACAGATTTTTTCAATTATTCACAGGGGGGAATTGGTTTTGGAACTGAAACATCATTCAAAACAATGATTGATAATAATACGGCACCAAATCCGGAATCTGTTACAATGGTAATTATCGCAGGGGGACGAAACGATACCAATTTATCAATAGATACAGAAATGACAAATTGCATTAATGCGGCCAAATCAAAATATCCAAACGCTACTATATATATCGTATTTGATTGTTCCTCTAAAGACAGACTGGAAGCCCGAGTTAGCACATTATATAATTATGCCGTAAATTCATATAAAAATGGATGCGCGTTTATAGACGTTTCGACCTTGTGCAAAACAGCCGCAAATTGCATAGCCGATTTATATCATCCAAACGCAAGCGGTTATGACCTATTGGCAGGAGGTATTGTGTCAGTAATCACTGGAGGCAACAAGGTTGAATTGCCTGTACAATATGTACCGATTACAAATGATGCGGGATTAAATATGTATTTAGTAGCCGCAGATACAACATCTCAACTCGTGATTCTTGACAATATAACTATTAACGCAACAGCAGAAAGCACCGGACAAGCAAATAATTATCTAGTACATGAATATACTTATAGTGTAAGTGACAGGGCAAACACGCTATCAAGTAATAACCAAAATTTTATTGAACTTTATGGCGAATGCGCATTTAACCTTAATGAAGAAAGCGCTTTTTATCCTGCAAATTATAGATTAGAATTCTCAGAAAATAAAATGAAAGTATATTTAACAGCACTTACAGCATGGCCGACAATTACGAGTGGAGATAATATTCACATGTATATAGCTGCTAGTAGTTGCTCATTCCCGGGATACTTCTTATAATCAATCATTAGAAATGGGCCGCACAATATGTGGTCCATTTCTATTTATCACACGATTGTATACAAAATCATAAATTAGATGTATTTCTATATGTAATCACAAGATTGTATACAATCATTGGGGAAATATATATGATATGAGATTGTATACAAT
>Ga0326511_10002896_pt1 | contig 13869 bp, 22 predicted proteins | sample 0_2496_0518_D_FD_203701 | JGI IMG/M metagenome (GOLD analysis project Ga0326511, IMG submission 203701) | Bovine rumen microbial communities from UC Davis, California, United States - 0_2496_0518 | ecosystem: Host-associated > Mammals > Digestive system > Stomach > Rumen | place: USA... | reverse complement strand
GTTATAAACGACCAAGTTGTAGAGCTTATGGAACTTGCTAATATAAATGTATCAATAGAAAAAGATAAGACAGAATTTAAAGCAATGGGTACTAGAAATACACAAAATAAAACAACAGGATGGAAAGGTACTGGAACTGCAAATGTTAGATATGTATCAAGTAGATGGGCTGAAATGTTACAAAGATATGTAAAAGATGGTATAGATACTTATTTTACAATCGTTATAACAAACGAAGACCCAGGAAGTGCAACAGGAAAACAAATAATTCAAGTTCTAGGATGTAATATTGACAGTGCAGATATTGCTAAATTAGATGTTGATACTGAAATATTAGACCAAGATATTGATTTTACATTTAATGATTTTAATATACTAGAATCATTTAAACCATTAAATTAATTAAGGAAGGATGATAGACTATGACTGATTTAGAAAAATTTTTAGAATTACCAGATGTTATTGATATAACAGAAGAGGTATTCGTAAGTGAAAGATTAGGTAAATTTAAAGTAAGAGCAATGACAGCAGAAGACCATAACTCATATCAAAAAAGAGCTATGGGTAAGGTTGGAAAAAATGGAGTTGATTTTGATACAGGTAAATTTAATTTACTAGTAGTATCAGGACAAACTGTTTATCCAGACTTTTCAAATGCAGAATTGTTAAAGAAAGCAAACTGTGCAACAGCTACAGATTTTATTAAAAGAAAATTAAAAGCAGGAGAGATTGCAGAATTAGCAGAAAGAATATGCGAAATAAGTGGTTTTGATGCAGATATTAATAAAGATGTAGAAGACGCAAAAAACTAATAAATGAGGGTGGTGAAGCTTCCGCTTGTATGTATGCGGTATTGAATATGGGCTACACACCCTCACAATATATAAATCTAAATCAGAAAGAAAGAGCATTTGTAATTGCTTGTATCCAAATTAAAATAGACGAAGAGAAAAAGCAACAGGCAAAGGCAAAAGTAAAAAAACCTAGAAGGAGGAAATAAAAATGGCAACAATACAATCTACAATGACCTTAAACGATAGAATGTCAACAGCTCTTTCAAGTATAACAAAAGCAATGCATAGCACAATAGCAGCTATGCAAACTACTAATAAAGAAAACAGTGCTATGAGTAAAGCATTGCAAAAAGCTCAAAATGATATTAGAGGCGCAGAAAAGAATTTACAAAGTTTTAACAAAGAATTAAAAGAAACTAAAAAGAACGCAGACGGTAGTAATGCATCATTAGGTGGACTTTTAGGTAGATTAGCTAGTTATGCAGTTATTGCAAAAGGTTTATCAACTTTGGTAAATATGTCAGACCAATATACACAAACAACTGCAAGATTAAATATGATGAATGATGGATTACAAACGACTGCACAATTACAAGATTATATATATCAAGCAGCACAAAGGTCGAGAGTATCATATCAATCAATGGCTGACATTGTTGGTAAGTTAGGAAATCAAGCAGGAGAGGCATTTGGAAATAGTAGTAAGCAAGTTATAGCATTTGGTGAATTATTAAATAAACTGTTTACAACTCAAGGAATGGACACTAATTCAATAGATTCAGTTATGTATAACTTAACACAATCATTATCAAGTGGAAAACTACTTGGTCAGGACTATAGAATATTAAAACAAAATGCACCTCAAATGATTAAATATCTAGAACAGTTTTATGGAGTAAATAGAGCTGGATTAGATGAAATGGTAAGCAAAGGACAGGTAACTGCTAGTGGAATTAGAAATGCAATATTTAATGCTACAGAAGATATTAACAAACGATTTGAACAGATGCCTGTAACATTTTCACAAGTATGGACAAAATTCCAAAACTCATTACAAAAAGTTGCACAACCTGTATTGCAAATATTAAGTGGAATTGCTAGTGGACTGGATACAGTATTTACATTTCTAGGAGAACATCAATATATAATATATTTAATAGCAGCTGGATTAGGTGTATTAATTGGAATAATGGTTATATATAATGTTTATCAATCAATTACAATAATATATCAAAACATATTAAATTCAACTTTATTAATGACAATATTTATAATAGCAGCAGTAATAGCAGCAGTATTATTAATAGTAGGTGTATTATTATATTTCTGGAATACAAACGATGCATTCGCAGAAGCAGTAATAACAGCTTGGGATGGAATGCGTGTAGGTATGTTAAGAGCAGGACTAGGTATAAGAACAGGATGGTATCAATTATTAAATGTAGTTGATACAGTATGTTCAGATATAGCAATGTTAGTTCAAGACATGGTTAATAATGCAATAAAAGCTATAAATTTCTTTATAAATGCTTTAAATACATTACCAGGAGTTAGTATCAGTACTATAAATGAAGTTAGCTTTGGTGCTAGAGCAAAAGCTAGAGCAGAAGCAAATAAACAAGCCAGAGCAACAGAATTAGCATCACAACAAGCAGAAATAGATAAATATGAAAAACAATTGAATGATACTAGAAGTGATAGAGTTAAAAATAGAAAGAAAATTGGTATGAGTAGTGGAGCAACTTTCGATACTAATACTGCAATATTAGATGCAATGAAAGGAACAATGGGTACAGATACATCAGGAGGAAAAGCAGTAAAGACAACAACTAACGATAATTTATTTACAGATGAAGATATAAAATTATTATTAGATGTAGCAACAAGAGATTACAAATTAAGCTATCAACAAGTTACACCAAATATCACATTAACATTTGGCGACGTTAGAGAGACAGCAGACGTAGATGACATATTAGACCAAGTAGCTGATAGATTAGAAGAAATATATGATGGAAATTTGGAGGTGGAATAGTTGGCAGTAGAAATAAAAATACAATTTAATGGCAAGGTATTAACATTTCCAATAAATCCAGAAGAATTAAATTTATCTAGAAGTGCAGATAATGAAAATATAAATGTTTTAGGTATTGGTCCTGCAACTAGAAAAGGAATGCCTGGATTATATGAATTAGAAATTGAAAGTTTCTTTCCTGGAGAAAAGTCATATTTTTATACAGGAGTAAATCCAAAAACTTGCGTTGATTTTATAGATACTATATGGAAAACAGAAAATAGAAATAATAATGTAGCAAAAATAATTACAACTGGACTATTAAAAAATCTAGATATGTATTTCGTAATAGAAGATTTTGATTGGGATTATAAAGCAGGAGAAGAAGAAGATATTTATTATACTTTAAAAATAAAAGAATATAAACCATACGGTGTTAAATTAATACCGATAGAATTAGTAAATAATAGTAAAACAATGATATCTACTAGTTCACAATCAAGAACATCATCTACTGCAACTGATACATCAAAACAAAATACCTATAAAGTACAACAAGGTGATTGCTTATGGAATATAGCAAAAGCAGCAAGTGGAAATGGTAATAACTGGAAACAATTATATAATCTAAATAAAAAAGTAATAGGTTCAAATCCAAATTTAATAAAACCTGGACAAATATTAATATTACCAGATGGATGGAAAGGAAGTTTCAAAGTTAGCAAATTAACTGGTTCATCAGGAAACAAAACAGTAAAGAGTACTTCTACATCAAAGAAAACATCTACTGGTTCAAGCAGTGGTATAAAACAAGGACCTGTTCAATTAAATACAAAAGACACGACATATACAAGAAGCACAAAATCAGCAACTCAATTATTAGCAGAAAGCAAAATAGTAAAAATAGTCACGAATCCTACTACAAAAACAGTAACGAAATTTTCAGCAGGTGGTGGAGCAGGAGGAGGTTCTGGAAAAGTGGGTGGTAGATAATGAATTTAGAATTATATTTACAAAATAGTGAAACCGGAAAAGTTTATGACATATCACAAATATCAGAACAGATAACTGTGTATAGTAGTATTGATGGAGAGGCAGGTAAATTAACTTGCCTATTACAAAAAGACCCAAATGATTTACTTCGTATATCAAATGGTAGCGTTGTATCATTTATAGTAGATGGAAAAGGTTTCTTTTTTGGATATGTTTTTAGAATAGGCACAGACGCAGATGAAAATTATCGAATAACCGCATACGACCAAATGAGATATCTAAAAAATCAAGATGTTTATGCAACAAGTAATCAAACGGCAAGTGATATATTTAAAAAAATATGTATTGACAAAGGTTTAAGATATAATGTAAAAGTTCCAACAAATTATAAACCAGAACCATATTTACATGATGGAAAAACATTATATAATATAATTGAAAGAGGAATGAATTTAGCAAGTTTATATGATAATAAAAAATATTTTATTAAAGATAATTTTGGAACAGTTACTTGGTCGGAGTTGCAAGTAGAAAAAACGAATGTTCAATTAGGTGATAATTCACTTGTAACATCATATACTTATGAAAAAAGTATAGACCAGGATGTTTACAATCAAATCAAATTATATAGAGATAATGAAACAAGTGGAAAAAGAGATGTATGGATAGTAAAAGATAGTAATAATATTAAAAAATGGGGAGTTTTGCAGTATCTAAAGAAAGCAGATGATAATGACAATGCTAGTAAAATAAAAGAAAAAGCAAATAACTATTTAAAACGATATAATACAGAAACACATACATTGAAATTTGAAGCTGATGGAATTATAGATTTAGTTGCTGGAAGGGGAATAAAATTTGTATTAAAAAGAGAAAATATAGATAAATGGATGTGGATAAAAAGCGCAACTCATAGATTTACAAAATATTCGCATGTTATGGAATTGGAGGTTGAAGTTTAATGGGTAACGGAGCAAATAGGTTATTTAAAGTAATAAAAAATACAGGTGAAAATGTAGGTTCAAAACCAAGTCAAATTGTTTCGTTAACAGTTAAATCTATTCAACCTCTTGTTTTTATGAGAGACGATAGATTAGAAATAACGGAAGAATTCTGTATTTTTAGTAAACTAGCAAGAAAAGAAAATATAAGAGTTGGAGATGTAGTTATAGCTACAGTATTCAATGATGGACAACTTTATTTTATAGAACAAAATAATAACGATGATTTAGTTGTTGTTAGCAAAAATGATTTATATAAAAACCAAATAACATATAATAGTTGGCATAATGTATTATTAATGAGGTCCGATGGTACTTATATCTATTTAATGTTATATGGATGTGATTTACTGAAAGAAGGAACTTATTCTATAAAAAATGCATTTAAAATGACAACTATTGGAACAATGAACGCAGAAATAACTGTTCCATTATCAGCTATTCAAGCAATAAGTAGAAAAGATTGGGGATTTGAAGTAATTATACAACGTTCACAAATAACAGAAGTAATATCAAGTCGTACTTCTAGAGAATATAGTAACGATTATAATGGAATTGGTATAGTACACGATGGAAATTTAATTATACAATCAACATAGGAGGGAATGATATATGATACCACAAGTAGATAACTTATTTGAGTTTAACGAAGATGTAGCAAAAATAGAAATTCCTTCAAAAACATATAAATTAAATGCCGAGGATGAATTATTATACTTTGATGATTATTTATTAAATATCACATTTGAAATAGATTCAGGAAATTTAATAGAACATATAAAACAAACTCCGGCATTAATAGAATTTAGTATTGTAGATGGATATTTAGTGGCATCTACAATAGAAGAATAGAGGAGGATTGTTATGCCACAGATGAATAATAACACAGATGAAGTAGAACAAACAATGCCTTCAAGGACATATAAATTAAATACTGAAAATTTATTATCAAAATATAGTATTGAAGGAAACTATTTAACTATAGAAGGAAATGCTTATACTGATAGAATTGCAGGATTTGTAGATGAGAAAGAAGCTATAAAACAAGCAGTTTATCATATATTAAGTATAGAAAGATATAGTTGTGATATATATGATGACAATTATGGAGTAGAATTAGAACAGTATATAGGTAATAGTTTCGAATTTTTATCAGCTACTATTCAAAATACATTAGAAGAAGCATTAACACAGGATGATAGAATAGTAGGTGTAAATATAAATACAATTGACAAATTAAGTGATGATTCAGTATTAATTAATTTTACAGTTATAGCTAGAAACGATGAAATTGAAATGGAGGCGACAATAAATGTCTAATTATTCAGATAATAACGGATTTGAAGATATATTGCAAAGATTATTAGCAAACGTAGATTCAAGTCTAGATAAAAGACAAGGTTCTATAATTTACGACGCATTAGCTCCTGCAGCAGCAGAGTTAGCTCAATGTTATATAGCATTAGATGTATTTACAGACCAGACATATTTATTAAATGCAACAGGAGAAAACCTAGATAACAGAGTAGTAGATTATGGATTATCAAGAAGAGAAGCAACAAAAGCAATAAGAGTAATAAAAACATACGACACAAATAATGATTTAATGGCTGTTGATATAGGTTCAAGATTTGCAGTTCCGAATGACTTTGGTGGATATACTTATATTATAACAGAACAAGTAACAGTTGGTGAATATTTAGCAGAATGTGAAACAGCTGGGTCAGTAGGAAACGAATATTTAGGAGATTTACTTCCATTGGTATCAATAAATAATTTAGGAGTTGCAACATTAACTACAACATATAAACCGGGAGAAGATGAAGAAACAGATGACGAATTAAGAGATAGAGCATTATTAAAAATAAATCAAGAATCATTTTCAGGAAATAAAGCAGCATATAAACAATTTGTAGCAGATATAGATGGTGTAGAAAAAAGTAAAATATTTCCAGTATGGGATGGTGGAGGAACAGTTAAGGTATCAATAATATCAAGTAATAACACAATTCCATCATCAGAATTTATTGATGCAGTGCAAGAATTAATAGACCCAATACAAAATCAAGGAGAAGGAGTCGGAATAGCTCCAATAGGTCACACAGTAACAGTAGAAGCACCTACTAGATTAAATATAAATATTTCAGCTACATTAACTATAGAAACAGGTTATACGGTAGAACAATTACAAACAAGCATAAGACAACAAATAGCAAATTATATAGCAGAAGTTCAAGATGAATGGGAAGACGCAACTGAACTAATTATATATACTTCAAAAATTATAGCAGCTATTCTAGGAGTATCACAAGTAAAAAATGTTACTAATCTAACTATAAATGGACAAGCTACTGATTTAACAATACAATTCACAGGTTCAAATGTTCAATTTCCAATCTTAAATGAGGTGATATTAAATGCAAATTAGTGATTATATGCCAAAATTGTATAGTAACAATAAAGAAATGATGAATATAATAAATAGTGAAGAACTAGAATTAGAAAATAATTTAAAACCATATATAGAAGATAGTTTTAAAGATACATTTGCAGTAGAAGCAACAGAAACAGGTATTGAAAAATTTGAAAAATTACTTAATATACCAGTAGATACAGAAACAGAAGATTTAGATTTTAGAAGAGCAAGGGTTTTATCAAGATTGGTAAGTTCAATACCTTTTACTGAAACATATTTACAAAATAAATTGAATGCTTTATTAGGAGAAGGAAATTGGAGTTATACAATTAATTATAATAACTATAATATAGTAATAAGAAGTTTAAAACCAGGAGATGCATGGTACAGAGAATTACTGGACTTTTTAGATAGAACAATACCTTGTAATATGGAATGGTCGGTTGATTTATACGCAGCAACGTGGGCGCAAGTAGATGAAAATTATCCAACGTGGCAAGATGTATTTGATACTGATATGACCTGGGAAGAACTTATGGACGGAGAATGGTTATAAGAGAGGAGATAAAATATGCCTAGATTTAATTTTAACGATATAACATTATCTGGAAAAGCAGATATAAGTAAGGTAATGGAAAACTTCGATGAGATAGAAACAAATGGAATAACAGGTGCAGAAGTAACCGCTGCAATTAATAATGCTAAAACAGAAGTTAATAGTGCTACTGATACAAAATTAGATAATTATACAACGACTGCTAATTTAAAGCCATTAGCAAAAGTAGGATATTCATATGGAACAGGAGCTCCATCTGGAGGCAATAATGGAGATGTATATGACCAATATTTTAATTAATGAGGAGGTATTATAATGGCAATTTATGCAAATACAACAAAAACATTAAAATCAAGTAATAATTATTCCTATACTTTATATGGTTCATTTACAGAAAAATCTACAAGTACTTCAAATAATACTTCCACTATTGAAGGCTATGGAAAAATAGAATGTATTAATTCGTATTGGACAACAACTTATCCATCAACATTAGAAATTTATTGGTATGATAATAATGCAAATCAAAATGGAAAATTAATAGCAAGTACATCATTTAAAGGTATGAGTAGTCAAACAGATGTTAAAAGTTGTAGTGGTACAATAACAGTAACTCACAAAAGTGATGGAACATTAAGTGGTTATCTAAAAGTTATTTTTACAAAAGGTTCTACAACATCTGCTTATGCTCCTGCAAGTGGTAACTCTAGTACAGATTGGACAGCATTAACAAATATACCAAGATATGCAACATCAAATCAAAGTTTAAACAGTAAAACATCATCGAGTATTAAAATGAATTGGTCTTCAGATAGTACAATAGATTATATTTGGTATAGTACTAATAATGGTTCAAGTTGGACAGGAGTAGGAAGTGTAAATGCAACATCTGGAAGTTATACAATATCAGGATTAGCTGCAAATACAACATATAATATTAAAACAAGAGTAAGAAGAAAAGATAGTCAATTAACAACAGACAGTTCAAATTTAGCCGTTGCAACTTATGCAAGAACAACTCCAACTATTTCATTATCAAGTAAAACAGTGAATTCAATAACAGTTACTTCTGGATGTAATGTTACAGTTTCAAGTACAAAATATAGAATTAAAACAAGTTCTGGAAGCTATGGAAGTTATCAAGACAGTGCTACATTTACTGGACTAACTCCAAATACTGCTTACGTGATAGAAGTTTATAAAGTAGGTAGTGCTAGTGGAGAATCAGGAACTGCTACTTTAAATGTAACAACTTATCAGATAGCTACTATAAATGCAAGTAATTTTATTCATGGAGATAATTTACCTGTAACTATAAATAATCCGAGTGGAGCGCAAGTAGCGGTTGCAGTTTATACATCAGATATACAAACTGCATTGGCTAGCTATAGAAATATTAGTGGAACAAGTTATACATTTAATTTCACTGACGCTGAATTAGATAATATTTATAAAAAGTATGGTAATAATAGTACCTTGAATGTGAAAGTTTATGTCACAATGATAGTAAATAATGTTAGCTATTGGGATTATAAAGAAGTAACAGTTACATTAAAAGGAAATCAAAAAACTCAACATATAAAAGTAAACGGTTCATGGAAAAGAGCTTATAGATGGATAAAAGTAAATGGTTCATGGAAAAGAGCAGTACGATGGATAAAAGTTAATGGTGTATGGAAAAGAACAATCTAATTTGACATTTTTATTATTATATAGTATAATATAAGAAAGGAGGACGTCAGTGGAAGAACATAAGATACTTTTATTGGAACAGGAATTTAAAAATTACAAATCAATAACCAATAAAGAAATTGAAGAGCTTAAAAAAATAATAGAAGAAGAGCAGAAAAAAATTATACAACTTGAAATGAACAATACAAAAATAGATTTACAATATGAACAAATTATAGATACACTTAAAAAACTAAACGAAAAAACAATACCGGATTTAATCACTCAAGTAGAAGAATTAAAAAATAAACCAGCTAAAAGATATGACCAAATCATAGGTAGTGTGTTAGGAGCAATCTTTGGAGCTATAGGCGGTGCAATTGCAGGAATATTTTTAAAATAAAAGGTATAGGAGGTAATGGAAATGGAGAAAACTAATAATTTAAACGAAGTAGTAAATCAAATAAAAGGCGTAGAAAATGGAATATCAGATGTAATAATTCCCATGCTAAAAGATACTATTCAAGATTATAAAAAAACATTTAATAAACTATTCATTATAATTATAATATTAATAGTAATATTAGCAGGTACAATAGGATATTCATTATATTTAGTATTTAAACAAAATATACAATACCAAGAATTTTTAAGTCAATTTGATTTTGGCGAAGAAACAGTATATCAAGATTTAGATACTCACGAAGGTGGAGACATAACAAATTCAACTATAAATAATTAACAAAGGAATTAATATATGGCTAGATTAAAACAAGGTATAAAATTAAAATTTGCAAGAAATAAAAATGCTAGATATACTTTCAAATCTATCAAATATTTTTATAGAAAGGTTACTCCTACAAAAACTACCAAATACACTTATAAAAAGAAAGTGATTGCAACAAAAAAGAAAAAATATTCCTATAAAAAAGGATAAGGAGTGAAATATATGAGTGAATTATCTAAAAAAGTAAATCAATTTTTCAATTTTACTCCAAAATCAGAAATAGAAAAAGTTAAAAATGATATAGTGATATCAGACCATTTAATGAAAGTATTAGAAATGAGATATATACAAGGAAAAGATATAGATTATATAGCATATCAAACGGGATACAGTAGAGGCAAAATTGAAGCAGATTTAAGAAAAATAAGAAAGAAAATAGAAAAGTTAATATAATAATTTATAAATAACAGTCGAAAGACTGTTATTTTTTTGTCTATAAGTTTTTAGTAAGTTTTTAATAATTTAATTCTAATTTTTTAGTTTCCAGTATTTTTTATAATAGATTATAAGAATAAAGTAAAGGAGATGAGAAAATGGAAGATAAGCAATATCAAGTTGATAAAATGCTTGACACACTTATTGAATTAGCTAGTGAAGAAGTCAATAAAGCTAAACAAAGAGGATATTTTGGTAAAGATTTTGTAGAAGCAGCTGGAATTGTAATTTCACTTGCTAATGAAAAGCAAGGCGGTACTGGTGGATATGGAGCATCACGTGGTTATGGAAATTATGGAAGAGGTGGATATGGCAACGGGGGTTACGGTAATACCGGGTACGGAAGAGACGGCTATGGAGGATACGACACTCATGAAGGCTATGGACGTGATGAAGGATATGAAGGTACTGGAGAATACAACAGAGGAAGGAACGGAAAAGGAGAAAGATACGGAAGAAGTGGAGAAAGATATGGATAATACATCATTAATACAAGTGCCAGTAGAAAAATCAAATAAAGTTGTTTTAGGCGGTAATGGACAATTTTCAATAGAAGATTATGCTATTGCATTTGTATATGGAATGGGTAAAAAACAACGAAATCGTTTTAAAAAAATGTTAGAAAATAATATCAAATGTGGTGAATGTGTAGCTTACAATTATGGTATTAATTACGATGAATTTATAACAGAAGTAAAAAGAATATTAAAAGTGGAGGATTAGAAAAATGGCAGTATTTTATCCAAATAATAATTTCTATATGCAAGATTTACAAAATATGCGTGATAGAATTGATAGACAAATGCAACAAATACAACAACAAAATCAATTTATGCAACCTCAACAAGCTCCTATCACACAAAATTTTCAACTTGCACCAAACCCATCTAATAATGAATTAGAAAGTAAATATGCTAACAATATTGATGAAGTTAAAAATACATTCGTTATTAAAACAGGTATTTTTATTACAAAAGATTTTTCTACTTTATGGATTAAAGATGTAACAGGAAATATCAAAACCTACAAAACAGAAGAAATCGTAGAACTTGATGATAAAGATAAAAAGATTTTAGAGCAAGATAGCTTAATTTTATCTTTACAAAAACAAGTAAATCAATTGAAAGGAGAGATAGCAAATGTCAATGAATACAATAGTTCAAGCGTTGATGAGCCAACTACAAGTAAAAAATCCACAAGGGTTTCAAGTCATACAAAATCTAATGAATAATAATGGAAATCCAGAACAATTAGTAAATCAATTGATAGGTAATGCTACTCCTGAACAAAGAACTAGTATATTAAAACAGGCTAAACAGTATGGAGTACCTGATAATATATTATCTAAAATTCAAAACATACGATAATAATTAAAAAATTATTATAAAAATTTTAAAGAAAGGAGATTTTAAAATGGAAAGTAATGGAATGTCACCAGCAGATGTAGCTGCAGTAGTTGGAAACAACGACAGAAACTTTGCTTATGGTTATCCAGTAATGCCTTTTTACGGATATGGAAATAACGGTGGATTTGGAAATGGCGATGGTGGATGGCTATGGCTAATAATCATTCTCGCATTAATGGGAGGATGGGGAAATAATAATGGATTCGGAGGAGGATTCGGTGGTAACAACGAATATGCTTGGTTATCAAATGGACAAAAAGAAATCATGCAAAATACTAACGACGAATTCAACACATTACAACTAGCAAACCAATTAACTGGAATATCTAGTGGAGTTCAAAACTTATCTACTCAATTATGTAACTGTTGTGCAGATATGAATCAAACTGTAAATGCAGGATTTGCTAATGCTGAAACTGCAGCAAATGCTAGACAAATGGCAAATATGCAACAAGCATTTAGTAGTCAATTAAGTACATTACAAGGATTCAACGGTGTAACTTCTGCATTATGTGATGCAAGCGCAGAAAACAGATTAGGAATAGCTAACTTAAATTCAACAATATTATCTGAAAACTGTGCAGATAGAGCAGCATTAGCTGATGGATTGAAAGATGTATTAATTAATCAAACAGCTAATACACAAAGAATATTAGACCAATTATGTAATGATAAGATTGATGCTAAAAATGAAAAGATTGCAGACCTACAAAGAGAGTTACAAATGGCAGACTTAAAGGCTAGTCAAATAGCACAGAATGCATTCATTTCTCAAGGATTTGCAAATGAAGTTGATGCACTATATAACAGATTGAATAACTGTCCTGTACCATCTACTCCAGTATATGGAAGAACACCAATATTCACTTGCAACAATGGTTGTGGATGTGGAAACTTTAATGGTTCAATTTAATCTATTATAAGCAATTTTAGATATTATCTATTTTCACTTATGTGATTTTTGCTTAATTTTTTAAGAGATAGATACAGTCTATCTCTATTTTTATATAAGGAGGAATAAAAATGATAAATGCTATAAATACTAATCCAGTGCAAACAGTAAATGCAGGAGCGAATGTTTTATTTGATGGAACGAATGTAAGAACAAATTCTTGCAAAGCTTGTAATGGGTGGCTTAATTTTAGTACCTTAAATAGTGGTATATTTGAAATAACAAAACCTGGTATATATGAAATACATTTTAACGCAAATGTATCTCCAACAGTAGCAGGGCAAATAACAGTAAATATAACAAATGCAGGAGAGAATATTATAGGTGGAGAAATGCAAACACCTGGAACTACACCTGATACTTTCGAGAACATTGCAGCTGAAATATTAGTGCAAGTTCCTTGCAATTGTTGCGATATTTTTACAGTAAAAAATAATTCAGAAAATCCTGTTGTATTTAATAATCCATCATTAAGCATTGAAAGACTTGCATAGATGAATAATTTAGAAGATGTTTCTAATATTTTACAAATATTAAGCTTTCTAATTTTAGTAGGAGATTTCAACAATACAGACCTAATGAAATATCTAAAACATCAAGATGAATTATTAAGTAAGATAATTGACCAAAATATAGAAATCATTGAGTTATTAAAGAAAGGAGATTCTGGTAATGCATAGAGAATATATAGATAAAATTATTATGTCTGGTAATGATGAGCAAATGCGAGAATTAAAAGATGTATTAATTGATACGATATCTTACGTCAAAAATAATGATGAAGATACTTATAATAAAATAGAATGCGATTTGTATGAAATTTCGGAAGGCAAAACAGTAACAG
>Ga0326511_10002894_pt1 | contig 13870 bp, 14 predicted proteins | sample 0_2496_0518_D_FD_203701 | JGI IMG/M metagenome (GOLD analysis project Ga0326511, IMG submission 203701) | Bovine rumen microbial communities from UC Davis, California, United States - 0_2496_0518 | ecosystem: Host-associated > Mammals > Digestive system > Stomach > Rumen | place: USA... | reverse complement strand
GGTTACTTCCTGATTCTGATCACCGATCAGAAAACCGGAGTTATCCCATTTTTCCTGTGTTCCGAACGGTGCAGTCTGATCAATTATATTATAAATATCTTTTATAATCAATTTTTATCATACTCCTTTATTGCTGTCAGCATACTGTTTATGCTGTCATTCAGTTCAGACGGCGGATTTTTTCCTTCACGGAAATAACGTTCCATCCGTATGCGAATGAGATGGGCAGCCTGATTTTTCGCATAAGCAAGGCCATTCTCATCTGACAGATTCATTTTTCCGAAATACATATTTTTTCCGTCCGGAATGATAACATTTCCTGTAAAACGCACCTGCATGACGGCATATAAAAATTTCTTATCCGGAACACAGATTTCATTCTGAATCGCAAAACCATTTTCAAACAGCCATTTCCGGAGCAGTTCGGCCTTGGTCATCGGCTGGAAGATGAAATTTATTTTTTCAAGAGAAAACGGACAGTTTTCCAGAATATGTATGATTGTCTCACCGCCCATGCCGGCAATAATAATATCTGTAATGCCTTCCGGCGGAACGCTGAGTAATCCGTCAGACAGAATCATCCGGATTTTATCTGTCAGGCCTGCCTGAGAAATATTTTTCTCCGCGGCCTGCAAAGGACCCTGACGAATATCACAGGCAAGAGCCTTTTCAGCGATCTGCTTCTGCACCAGATACACCGGCAGAAGCGCATGATCAGTCCCCACATCACAGATAAAATTTCCCTGTACGAAGTCTGCACAGGCGAGCAGTCTCTGATTCAGCATAAATTCTTTACTCCTTGACAAAAAACAGGGCAGCGGAGGATTCCGCCGCCCATGCACTGTTTACTTGTTTTCAAAATACGCATTAAGCTGGGCAACCAGTTCAGCCGGATCAGTACCGTGAACAGCGCAGGCCTGTTCGATCGTCTCACCTCTGGAAGCCGGACAGCCGAGGCAGTGCATTCCCATTTCCAGAAAATAGGGAGCAACATCGAAATCCTCGTCCAGAATATCGCCGATAACTGTATCTTTTGTTACTGTCATAATAAATTTACCTCTTTCTGATTATTCGCCTTTCATTTTTGCGAAGCAGGCACTGCAATAAACAGGTCTGTCCTCACGGGGCTGGAAAGGAACTCGGGCTTCTCCGCCGCATCCAGCACAGACAGCAGTAAACATTTCTCTGGAAGTTCTGGGAGCACCTTTTCTTGCAGCACGGCAGTCTTTGCATCTCTGGGGTTCATGTTCAAAGCCTTTTTCAGCATAGAATTCCTGTTCACCGGCAGTAAAAACGAATTCTTTTCCGCAGTCTCTGCAAATTAAAGTCTTGTCTTCGTACATAATTAATTACCTCACTATTATATTATAAAATATTTTGTTTCGGACTAAAGCAATTACGCAATAAGCCCTTTCTATATCGCACTTGTATATTACAAGAAACGAGCATGATTATTTTTTCCCATCGGAATCCGGACTATGCACGGCGCGCATTTTCCGGCGGATTCTCTGCATGGCATTATCTACAGATTTGGTGCTGATTCCCAGCATTTCGGCAGTACGGGCATAAGAAGCACCGTTCAGAATGCATTGCAGAATCTCCCATTCTTTATCTGAAAGCAGAGCCATGACCTGCATACAGCAGTCAGCATAGCTTTCTTTTTCGATGAAAATGCTTTCCGGCGTATCGGGATCGACAAAGCCGCCTTTTTCCTCAAGACTGCGAATTAATTCTTCATCGGGCACAGCGATATTCTGCTGACAGCGCACAAGCGAGCGCATTTTATTAATAATACAAACCTGTGCGAATGAAGAGAATTTCGCTTTCTGTTCAGGCTGAAACTGTTTCATCACACGGAGCAGTGTAATCAGCCCTTCCTGAGTGAGATCTTCTGCATCGGCAGAAACAGCGGCATACCGTCCGGCATGAAACCGGACAAGCCGGAAATAACGGGAAAGCAGTTCTGTTTCGGCTTCGACAGAAGTTCTTGAGAGAACGGCCAGTTCCTCATCTGTCAGATTTGACAGAGCAAGATTATCGGGCATACTGAGAACGCCCCTGTGAGAAGAGATCACCGCCGTGAGCGTCATTGCAGACAACAAGCGGAAAATCTTCGATATATAACTTCTTGACAGATTCACAGCCCAGATCTTCAAAAGCGATTACTTGCAGATCTTTGATGCATCTTGCAGCAAGAGCACCTGCTCCGCCCACGGCACAGAGATAAACGGCCTGATTTCTGACCACAGCATCACGCACTGCCTGAGAGCGTTCTCCCTTGCCGATCATAGCGGCAAGCCCCAGATCGAGCAGTCTGGGTGCATAAGGATCCATTCTGCCGGAAGTAGTAGGGCCACACGCACCGACAGGCTTTCCAGCCGGTGCAGGTGTAGGCCCAGCGTAATAAACCACAGCATTTTCGATCGGAAAAGGTGTAGGGCTGCCGGAATCCAGCAAAGCGGCAATGCGCTTATGTGCGGCATCTCGGGCAGTATAGACAGTACCTGATAATAAAATTTTATCGCCGATATGCAATTGCATGGCATGTTTTTTCAGTGACTGTGCATTGAGTTTCAAAAGTTCCGGCATTGATTCACACCTCGGATATGTTATTAATTTCTGAGTTTATTTTTCTTTTTTCTTGCAGCATTATTTTCAGCGATAAGTTCATCCCAGTCGAAAGCATCGCCGCCTTTTTTCTTCTTGCCGCCCTGCTGCTGAGGAGGCGCACCGGCAGCTCTTGCACGGATTCCGGTATTGAAATTCATCATGCCGCCGGACTGAGAAAAGCTGTCAATATCAAGAATTTTTTCTTCTTCGGGCTGGAATGTATCGGATTCTGTCGGAGCTTCTTCCTGAAGCGTAAAGATATTTTCATTTGCCTGAGGTTCTTCGACAACAGCCTGTTCTGCTTCGGCAAGCAGCGCAGAAAGATCAGGAGCCATAGAAGCAACTGTTTTAGGAGCAGGAGCTTTCTGAACAGGCTTCGGAGGTTCGGGCTGTTTTGGGGGTTCCGGCTTGAATTCCGGTTCTGTCACATCCTGTTCGGCCTCGGCGAGCAATGCAGAGAGATCAGGAGCAAGAGAAGCAACGGAAACAGGTTCGGGCTTGCTTTCTGCCTTGGGAGCAGGTTTCTGTTCCGGAACGGGTTCGAGCTGAATTTCTTCGATTACCGGAGGTTCAGGCTTCCGGATTTCAGCAGGTTTTTTCTCCTGAACGGGAACAGGAATTTTTTCTTCATGCACAGGAGCTTCTTCTTTCTTGAATTCCGGCTTTTTCTCGGGCTTATTTTCAGGTTTTGCCTCTGTCTTGGGAGCGGGAACAACGTCCGGAAGTTCTGCTTCTGCGTTAATATCAGATTTTGCCTTTTCGATCAGCGAACTGGTTTCATCGAGTTTATCTGTCATGCCCTCAACGGCCTGCATCACAGTTTCCTGAATATTCTGGAGATTTTCTTCCAGACCGGCAATCTGAGTCATCAGCATTGCCTGAACCTGAGCGGCGAGTTTGAGGACTTTAGCTTCTTTTGCCTCGGCGTGCTGCATTCTTTCAGCGGATTCCTGTTCGGCCTGTTGACGGGCGGCTTCAAAGATCTTATCAGCTTCGGCATTAGCAGTAGCGGCGCGTTCTTCGGCTTCTGCGATCATAGCTTCAGCGGCTTCACTTGCTTCATTTTCGATTGCCTCAGCTTCTTTTTTGGCATTTTCGATTTGTTCATGTGCTTCTTTCTCGGCATTTTTAGCGAGGCTTGCCATCCAGCCGCCGAACATATCAGCAGTGACATTCTGAGCGGGCTGATTTTTCAGTTCATTCAGTTTAGCTTCGAGTTCTCTGACCTGATCTCTCAGGCTTCTTTCTGAAGCGCGGAGTTCGAGCAATTCGGCTTCCTGCTGAGTATTTCTGGATTTCAGAGAAGAAATTTCCTCACTTTTGGCTGCAATTTCATCATCTTTGGAATCAAGAGCCTGATTTAAATCTTCGAGTTCAATTTCAGCATCTTCGACTTTTGATTTCTGATCAGCAAGTTCAGATTCCTGTAATTCCAGCTTAGTACTGAGTTCATTTGCTTCCATGCTCATGGCACTGATTTCGCTTTTGAGTTCCATAATTTCCTGCTGGTATTCTCTGAGCTTATCTTCATCTGCACTGGAGGTAGTAATTTCTTCCAGCTGTTTTCTGACTTTTTCAATATCAGACTGACGGGCTTCTTTTTCGCCTTTAAGGGCCTCGGCAAGTTTAGCGGCCTTATCAGTAGCTTCGTTGAATTTTCTTTCAAATTCATCGGCTTTTTTTTCAGCGGCCTGCACTTTTTTTTCGGCCTCGCGTTCTGCATCAGCAGCATGGCGTTTTGCTTCTTCTTCGCCCCGTTTATAGTCCTGTACGAGCTGATTCTGCTCGGCACTCTGGGCTTCACGGAGTTCTTTGTTTTCGTCCTCCAGTTCATTATTTTTTTTCTGGAGTTCATCGATGTAAGTAAGAACGGATTCTTTTTCAAAGCCGCCGCCGATTCTGGTGGGTTTGAGTACACCGGTAGGAATAGACATAGTAATAACAACTCACTTTCTTTACACAGGGGATAAATTTTGCATTCCTGTATCACATTGCTATGTTTATTATAACATATTTTTCTTACAGTTGCAAGCGAATTTATGTAAAATTCCTGACCTGAAATTCGTGCAATTTGACTAAAATCAAGAAAAAAGCTCCGGCAGATTCCATAGCCGGAGCTAAGATGCATTATTTTATTTTATTGCAGATTACTGATTTTCTGATTCAGGAGATCAAGACAGTTCAGTACGGACTGTTTATCATAACCAGAGCCGAATTTTGTTTTTTTCAAGGCAGAATAGTCTAATTCCGTCTGAGGCAGACCGGCCTGAAGCTCGAGCTGATTCAGGACTGCAATTGTATTCTGAAGGCAGGCTTCGGCAGAATTTTTTTCAAAACCGCCGAACATCGCTGATTTGATCACCTGATTCGGGAACATGAGTTAATTGCCTCCCAGAATATCAAAAATTTCTTTCATATCCATATCATTGACAGAGGGTCTTCTCTGCTGACCGGATGGTCTGGGCATATAATTATTATCATCAGATTTTGCAGAACGTGCCGGAGCGGCAGGTTCGATGACATCTTCTTCATCATCCGGCTCTTCGGGGTCTTCTTCCGGTTCTTCGATCACAACAGGAGCGGCTTCTCTCTTGGGCTTTGCAGATCTGGAAGTTCTGGGGGCATATTTCTGAACGGGGATTACTTCTTCTTCGGGTTCTTCTTCTTTTTCCTCACCTGTAGAGAAATCAGCGGCGATCACAGTAACTGTCATTTCATCCTGCATATCTTCTTTGAAAGCTGCGCCGAAGATGAACTGCACATCCGGAGCGGCGGCCTCTGTGATCATTTTGGAAGCCGTATCGACATCAGAAGCGAGAGTATCTTCCGACATGGCAATATTAATCAGCAGTCTTCTTGCACCGGCGATGGAGGTTTCCAGCAGAGGGCTGCTGATGACAGCCTTGGCGGCTTCCATTGCCTTGTCCTTGCCGGAACCGTGGCCGATTGCCATATGTGCATAGCCTGCGCCTTTCATAGTAGTAGATACATCAGCAAAGTCCAGATTGATATATCCCTCTTCGACAATCAGATCAGAAATGCTCTTGACGCCGGTTTTGAGAATATCATCTGAGAGCGCAAAAGATTCTTTCATAGTCGGAGCTTTTTCGAGACCGGCAAGCAGTTTTTCATTCGGGATCACGATCAGAGAATCGACATATTTCTGTAATTCTGCAATACCTGCTTCGGCCTGACGCATTTTCTGTTCGCGCTCGAATGCAAAGGGCTTTGTCACAACAGCGACTGTGAGAATTCCCATCTGTTGAGCGGCTTTTGCCACGACAGGAGCTGCACCCGTACCGGTGCCGCCGCCCATACCGGCAGTGATAAACACCATATCTGCGCCCTTGAGAGCGGCTTCGATTTCCTCAATATTTTCCTCTGCACTGTGCTGACCGATTTCGGGCTTATTGCCTGCGCCTCTGCCCTTAGTGAGCTTTGCGCCGATCTGAATGCGTGTAGCGGCCTTGGAATTTTTCAGAGCCTTGGCATCTGTATTAATTGTCACATATTCAATATCGCTGACATCGGTAGCATCTACCATGCAGTTAAGAGCGTTACCGCCGCCGCCGCCGACACCAATCACTTTGATATTTACATCAGGTTCAAACGCTTCTTCATAGATGAAGTCTGTCATTTTATTTCCTCCTACCAGAATCAAAAATTCCGTAAAAATACTTAGATAATATTATTTTAGCACATCTGCTTCTGTTTTGCAATAGTTTTTTGACAAAATTTCAAAATTTCCTGAAACATACAACTTTGCCTGCTGTTTTTTGCGTGATTTTCACAAAAATATACAGTATTTTTTATTCAATTTTACTCCCATGTATCCGGCAGGGTCTGCATTTCGGGGGAAACATCTGCAAATTCCTCGGCGGGCTGTTCCGGAGAAATTTCCGGATTTTCCGGAACAGATTCCAGAGCAGCCGCTTCTGCTTCCTGCTGAGCGGCGAGGCGGCGTTCAGCGGCTTTTTCCGCATTTTCGACATCTGTTTTATTCCGGAACGAGCATTGATTCGAGCCGATCATAGTCAGATAGCCTTCTTTTTCTTCCGGCTGTTTGGCGATGACTTGTTCTGCGAAGCTGATTTTATAATTAATCTCGCTCCAGTTGCCCATATAGAATTCAATTCTATGATCAAAATTAACAATAATATTATTCATATCAGACATATCTACAGAAACGATCGGCACATCAAGAGAAGCATTCTGAATCACTTCCTGAAATGCAAGAAAAATTTTCTCATGCCGTTCTTCGGCGGCAGTCAGCCGCTTCCCTGGGGTAGTTTCTTCGGGCTGATAGCCTGTCACGGTAATCAGCATCTGATCCGGATCCATTGTATTTCTGAGAATTTTATTTTCCTGACTGACGATCAGTGTACCGTCATCATAACGGACATTATAGGCCGGAACGGCCTTTCTGACCTCGATCACGAGCGTACTGGGAAACTGTCTTTTAATATCCACAGATTCGGCATTGATGAGCAGTTCTTCCGCCTTGGCTTCCAGTTCTTTCAGATTCAGGCGCATCATGTTATCGCCCTCGAAGACACCGACCTGCTGAACGATTTCTTCAGCAGAATATTCTGCATCTCCTGTCACGCGGATTGTTTTGACGTTGAAAAACACTGTCATTGACAGCGTAATCACAATTGCAAACGTGATCACAACGACTAAAAATGCATAGAGCGGCCGGCTTCTGCGGCGGCGGCGGATTCTTCGTGAATTTCCGCCGTGTGACATATTTAATTTTTCAATATCTCTCAAAACTGCTCACTTCCTGTTAAGCTAAAATATCAGATTCTGACGACATCTGCCCCGACACTCCGGAGTATTTTTTCAGGGCTGTCATATCCCCTGTCGATATGGGAAATTTCTGTCAGAACCGTTTCCCCCTGTGCGCCGAGGCCGGCGACAAGCAGAGCCGCTCCGCCTCTCAGATCTGTAGCACTTACCGGAGCACCGTGCAATTGTCTGACTCCATGAATCACAGCGATTCTTCCGGCGGTCTGAATATCTGCACCCATTCTGACAAGGGCATCCACATGCCGGAATCTGTTTTCAAAAATCGTTTCTTCTATCACAGAAGTTCCGTCCGCTGTGCAGAGTGCGGCGGTCACGATCGCCTGTACATCAGTCGGAAACCCTGGGTATGGCATAGTTTTCAGACTTCTGACGGCATGAATCCGTTTTCCGGCAGAAAAGCAGATCTTATCTCCGGTATGACTGCATGAACAATGCATTTGTTCAAAGACATCAAGAATGCCCTCCAGACTGGAAGTATCTGCCTGTAATAATCTGACTGTTCCGCCGGTTACAGCGGCGGCAGCGAGCCATGTTGCTGTTACAATCCGGTCAGGCATAATCCGGTATGTACAGCCGTTTAATTTTTTCACGCCCTGAATCATGATCGTACTGCTTCCGTCTCCGGTGAGAACTGCACCGCATTTTCTGAGATATTCAGCAAGATCAGCAATTTCCGGTTCACGGGCGGCATTGGTAATCACAGTTTCACCTTTTGCGAGCACAGCGGCAAGCAGGATATTTTCCGTAGCTCCGACAGACGGAAACTGCAAATGAATTTTCGCACCGTGCAGACCGTTCGGAGCAGTACAGGTCAGAATTCCGTTTTCCTCCTGAATTCTGACTCCCATTTTCTGAAATGCCTGCAAATGCAGATCAATCGGACGAGAACCCAGTTCACAGCCCCCCGGATAGCCTAATATACAAGTTCCGGTTCTGCCGAGCATCGCTCCCAAAAAAATCACAGAAGAACGCATTTCCTGCATCAGCGATTCCGGAATTTCAGAATTCCGGATCTGATCGGCTTTCACGCTGACGGTATGATTCTGCATACGGCAGGTACAGCCGGCACTGGTCAGAATCTGACAGGCGGCATAGACATCAGACAATTCCGGACAGTTTTCCAGAACGCTCTCACCATTGCAGAGCATCGAGGCCGACAGGATCGGCAGAGCACTGTTTTTCGCACCCTGTATGATAATATCCCCTTCGAGCTTTTTTCCGCCGTGTATGATAAATTTCTGCACAGATGACACTCCTTTCATAATTCTGCTTCTGCATAGTATGTAAAAAGCATCAGATCTGTGCGGCATTATTCAGAATCTTTTATTAATTTCTCTATCACATTCCAGATTCTGTCTTCTGTATCACGAATCGCAAGAGAAGCGGCATTCTGCGCCATACTCTGTAATTTTTCAGGATTTTTATACAGTTTCCGGACGGCAGAGATCATTTTCTTGTTTGTAACATCTTTCTGTTCCATGACGATTGCCGCTCCGGCCTTGCCGAGTACCATTGCATTATGATACTGATGATTTCCGGCGACAATCGGAGACGGAATCAGAATAGACGGCTTACCGAGCATTTCGAGTTCAGCAAGGGCATTCGCACCGGAACGGCAGACAACCAGATCAGCAGCGGCCATACAAGTATCCATATCGTTGATATATTCTGTAATACGGGTTCTTCTGTTTTTCATCGGCACATGATATTCTTTCATCTTTGCCGGAAAAGTATCTTTTCCCATACCGCCGTAACCGTGAATATGATTGATTTTTAATTTTTTAGATACATGCCATTTCAGGACTTCGGCCATCGTATCATTGATACAGCCTGCTCCGAGACTTCCGCCGAAAGATAAAATACAGAAACTGTCATCAAAGCCGAGTTCCGCACGAGCCTGAGATTTTGTTTTTCTGAGCAGTTCCGCACGGACGGGCAGTCCTGTGACGGTATATTCAATATTTTTATCAAAATATTCAAGAGCATCTTCCACTGTGAGCATGACATGATCGACTTCTTTAGCGAGCAGTTTATTTGTTACTCCCGGATAGGCATTCTGTTCATGAATCGCCGTGGGAATCCCCATCTTAGCGGCCATTCTGATCACAGGCCCTGCGACATAGCCGCCTGTTCCGATGGCAATATCCGGATCAAATTCCTGAATAATCTGTTTAGCTCTGCGGCCTGAGCCTGCTAAATAATACAGAGCTTTGATATTTCTGCCGATATTTTCAAGACTGATTTTTCTCTGAAATCCGGCGACTTTGATAAATTCTATTTCATAGCCGGCCTGAGGAATCAGCTTTGCTTCCATACCGTTCGGAGTTCCGGCGAATAAGAATTCTGCATCAGGGATATGTTCCTGAATAATTCCGGCAATGGCAAGAGCCGGATTGATATGGCCGCCTGTGCCGCCGCCTGCAAGTAATACTTTCATAAAAAATCCAAATCCTTTCAGAATAATTTATCTATAAATACAGATTTCTCTCTGAGAAATCGCCATACTGATATTTTTTATTCATGAATGCAATCTGCAATTCAAACTTTTCCTGCCGATTGGCTTCTATAATTAATTCATCTATATGATTTTTTATCAGTTCCGGAAACTGAGCATTCAGTTTCTGAATCAAATTCTCATCATTAAGCCGGATCAGTACAGGAATCATATCAGAAAAATGTTTCTGAATATATGCTTCTGTTTTCTGCTGTTCAAATTTATATATATATACCTGAAAAATAAAATCATATTTGACTTCGGGTATTAACAGTGAACTGTCATATTTTCTGGAGTTCAAAAAATTTAAAAAAAACTTAGCATATATTCTGTTATTTGCATCAGGAAATGTAAATAATATTTTTCCTCTCGTGACTATCAAAGGGATTCTCTTCAGATTTTTACAGTTATAGAAAGCTCTCCATCCGATTTCTTCTATTGTTTCCGGCATTCTGATTTTATGCAGAGCGATACAGTTTTCAAAAGTACGTTCTCCTATTATTTTCAGATTATCCGGAAAATATATTTCCGTAAGATTTTCACAGTCACAGAAAGCATAGTCATCAATTATTTGCAGACTGTCCGGAAAGATGATTTTTTTGATGAATCTGAAATTTTTCATTGCTGATAAGGCAATCTTTGTCACACCATCCGGAATCTGAATTTCTTCGGCACTGCCTTTATATTCCAGTAAAATATGATTGACAATCACAAAATCATCGGGATAATCATCCAGCCAAGGAGTTCTGTAAAAAGCAGATTTTTCGACATACTGCACATTTCCGGAGATGATGATTTCTTTCAGATTTATGCAGTCTGCGAATGCATGTTTTTCAATTCTGATGACACTTTCCGGAATTATCACACGTTCTATCTGCTTGTTATCAATAAAAGAAGCATCAGCGATTTCTTTCACACCATCCGGAATGATCAGTTCTGTACTTTCTATATCGGAACAGCCTTTCAATTCGCCATCCGGAGTTATATTCCACTGCACAGCAATCTCACCTCTGTTAAGATATTATAAATAAAGATTCTTCTCTGAGGAATCGCCATACTGATATTTTTTATTCATGAATGCAATCTGCAATTCAAACTTTTCCTGCCGATTGGCTTCTATGATGAATTTATCTATATGATTTTTTATCAGTTCCGGAAACTGGTCATTCAGTTTCTGAATTAAATTCTCATCATTGAGCCGGATCAAAACAGGAATCATATCAGGAAAATGCCTGATGATATATTTTTCTGAACCTGTTTCATCAAGATGATATGCATAAATCTGAAACATCAGATCATAACGGATTTCCGGAATCAGCAGAGACTGTTCTTCATAATTCCGTTTTTCTACAAATCCGGCCGGAGTAGCATACCCTATTTTATGATCAGGAAATTTGAAAAATATTTTCCCATGCGAGACAAATAACGGCATCCGCTCCAGATACGGACATTTTGCGAATGCTTCAAAACTGATACCGTCCATTGCATCCGGAAACCGGAGATTTCTCAGTTCTGTACAGCCTTTGAATGCCTGATACCCGATCAGTTTCAGACTATCCGGAAAATACAGTTCTGTCAGATTCTCACAGCCTCTGAATGCACATCTTTTAATTTCCGCAAGAGATTCCGGAAAGATCAGTTTTCTGAGATTTTTACAGTCTTTCACAGCAGAATGGCCGATCACAGTCACATGCTCCGGAATTCTGACTTCTGAGGCACTGCCTTTATATTTTACTAAAATCTGATTAATAATCACAAACTCATCGGGATAATTTTCTATCCAAGGTGTTCCGGCGAAAGCATCATGACCGATATAATTCACACTCTCCGGAATGCTGATTTCTTTCAGATTCCGGCAGTCAGCAAAAGCGACTCCGCCGATTCTCTCGACTCCCTCAGGAATCAGAACACGTTCTATCCGGTGATGTTTCAGGAATGCACCATTGCAGATTTCTTTGACTCCGGCCGGAATCACAAGATTTCTGTCTTCCAAGCCGGAACACCCGATGAGTTTGCATTTCTCTGTAATATTCCATTGCATATTTACGATACAGCCTCTTTGACTTCCGGTTTTTTATGTGAAGAGTTCTCTTTGCTGACGACATAACGGCCTCGTGAGATATTCAGAACGATTCCCATTTCGACCAGCTGCATCATCAGAGCCGTACCGCCGTAACTGAAAAACGGCAGACTGATTCCGGTATTCGGAAGCAGATTGCTGACTACGCCGATATTGATAAATGCCTGCAAGCCGATCTGTAATGTGAATCCGCAGGCAACCAGCATTCCGAAACGATCTTTACTGTGTGTCGCAATCCGGAAACCCTGTGCAACCAGCAGTACAAATAATAAAATCACTGTTACTGCTCCGACAAAGCCCAGTTCTTCACAGATGATCGAAAATACAAAGTCATTTTCCGATTCCGGAAGATATAAATATTTCTGTCTGGATTCGCCCATACCCAGACCGAAAATGCCTCCTGAACCGATGGCAATCAGAGACTGCTGTGTCTGATAGGCATCATCTGATTCAAACGGATGAAACCATGGCTGAAGACGCTTTAAAAAATACGTCTGTGTTCCGGTGACGACTTTCAGGACAACCCAGCCGATAATAACAAGCAATCCTGCACCGGCTGTCAATGCAAGATGCTTGAATTTAGAACCGCCGATAAACATCAGAATGACTCCCATTGCCGCAATCAGAAGCGTACAGGACAAATGCGGTTCGATCATCAGCAGGACTGCAATCACTCCCAGCAGACACATGAACGGCATAGTTCCGTATTTGAATTTATCCATTCTGTCAAAATTAATATCAATCAGATAAGCGAATGAAATCACGATTGCAAATTTTGCGAGTTCCGAGGGCTGGAATGTCAGTCCCCCAGGGAGTCTGATCCAGCGGGTACAGCCTGTTCCCAGATCAGTACCGATGATTTTGACCAGAATCAATAAAATCACACTGCCTCCGTAGGCGGCGGCTATTATCCAGAAATTCTGCAATTTATGATAATCCACAAATGATGCCGCTGTCATGCAGACCAGTCCGGCGGCACCGAAAATTGCCTGACGCTGTGCGTAATAATACCCTGGTTTTCCCTCATTGATTGCGATGGCATAGCTTGCCGAAAACATCATGATAATCCCGATTCCCAGCAGAAACAGCACGACAATCGCAAATGTCATATTGACTCCGGTAAAGCGTATTTTTTCTTTTTCTGTTTTGAGTTGTTTCATGAGCAGACCTCCTTTTTCAGGCACGTTCCGGCATGACTGACAGAATACAGCAGAACAGGGCAAATCCTGTCAGAATCAGAATTCTCTGCACTGGTGTATTTCCGTCTTTCCGGAGCATTCCGAGAAGAGTTCTTCTCTGGAATGCTAACGGCAGGACATTCACAATCCAGACTGCAATATATAATAATAATATATTTAATTTATGATAATTCAGACACAGCATAGGCATTGTCACGCCGAGCCAGTATGTTCCCGTCTGACCGAGACGGCATTTTGCCGGATGCAGATTCCAGTAAAAACAGCCGATACATGCTCCGGCGGCTGTCAGAGCATAGAGGGCATTCAAATTCTGCTCTGCATTGATGCAAAGCATTGTCAGAAACAATAACTGCATACTGCTGATGGTAATGCAGACTCCGTCTGCCATGCGTTCTGTTCTCTGCATACTCAGCCAAAATGCTGTGACAAGCACTGCTCTGATTGGAACGCTCAGGAATCCGGCATCCCATTTCAGAAAGCCGAAATCCAGTACAGGCTCTTCCGGCAGGAATTTCAGAAACGAATAATTTGAAAAAAATGCAACCAGCATGATAATAAAATCCGTTTCGCCGGTATCTGTTTTCCGGCGGACAGTCCGGACATAATCCGAAGTCCAGCCGATGATGCTGAATAATAATCCCTGTAGAATTATCAGCCGGAGCGAGCGGCTTTCTGTCT
>Ga0326511_10002893_pt1 | contig 13872 bp, 10 predicted proteins | sample 0_2496_0518_D_FD_203701 | JGI IMG/M metagenome (GOLD analysis project Ga0326511, IMG submission 203701) | Bovine rumen microbial communities from UC Davis, California, United States - 0_2496_0518 | ecosystem: Host-associated > Mammals > Digestive system > Stomach > Rumen | place: USA... | reverse complement strand
AAAGTTTGCTATAAAAATCTGGGTAATCTCTGGAAGAGAATAGTTACAAGTATCTCCTCTCAAGAGGTCTCTATTCAATGCGCAATTAATAGCCATATTATATTGTAATTTATTTTAAATTATTTTCCTTTTTAGAAGGGGTGCTGAACCGTATTGTTCAGCTCCCCAGATTTATATTAATTATGTAAGACAAATGAGCCATCAATTACACCTTTGCGTAAACGAACAACTCTGGCATTATGATACCAACTGCGATGTTAGAGATAGCAAGTACTCTGAACATGTTATCGCCTGTGGTTTCTCTCATGTCGATAAGCTTATATTCGATATGACTATCGAAAGTATCATAACCAAGAACAAGGTTCTTAGCTGGGCCAAAGATGATAGTGTTTCTAGACTGCATTGTTGGAACAATCTCATATCCCATTACGTAGATACGACCATTCTCTCTTGCATAGTTAGCGAATACTGCGTTAACTGAGTTAGGGCAACAAACCTTACCAAGAGCAACCTCAAGTACTCTCAAATCACTGTGGTTCATGAATACCTTGTAATCCTCAGTGTCAACCTCTGCTGCGTTAGCAACATCGATACCCTTTGTAATGACAGACTCAAGCTGTGCGATTACATTGTCAACATTAATAGCAGAAAGAGTCACCTTATTACCACTTGGAAGTGCAGAAAGCTTCTTCTCAACACCATCAACAGTCTTCAAGTAAACCTTTGTAGATGCAGCGTGTGCTGTGTCACCCTGCCAGAAAATCTCCTGATATTCCTTTGCCATCTTCTGACGAAGCTTAGCAAAATACCAATCACCGAAAGTCTGAGGGATACCACCACGAAGTGAAATCTCAGTCTGGTCTACCAAGAATGTGTTCCAGAAAGTGTCATAACAATTCTCCTGGTTAACCTTGATAGCTGCTGGCTCGATGAATGCCTCTGCAAGACTTGCAGAACCTGCTGGGGTGAATGGGCAAGTATACAACTGCCATGCATCACCAATCTCACCAGTGTAAATCTTCATCTTACCCTTTACACCGTCCATGAAAGTTATGCCATACTGACGAAGGTCGATATCATAAATGTCCTTTGAAAAGATTTCCTGTGCTTCTTTTCCACAGTATGTTAAACCTGTTAAATCTATGAAATTAGCCATATTAATATAGTTTAATTTTTGTTTATTATTTTCCTATTTTTATTTTAAACATATTGTATTTTTCACAGCTTGAGTATGTATTAACCAATCATGGCTCTCATCTGCTCTCTCCATGCTGCATAAGTATCACCAGCAGATGGTTTTGCATTAACGTTGATTGGGTTTGCACTAGGCTGTTTTCCCAAATCCTTAATCTTTTCCTGTAATCCAGTATTCATTTCCTTTAATGCCTTAATCTCATCTTTCAATGAGTTAACCAATTCCTCAAGATGGTTGTCCTTCTGAGGCTCTGGCTGTGGCTCTGGTGCTGGCTCAGGTTCTGGAGCTGGTGCTGGCTCTGGTTTTGGTTCAGGCTCAACAACAGGTTCAGGTGCTGGCTCTGGTGCAGGCTCTGGCTCTGGTGCAGGTGTATGCTCTTCCAGGTCAACATTTGTTGGTTCAATCTCTGTTGGTTCTTCAACAGTTTCCTCCTTCTTGCTGAAGGTCTCCTTAAGGACATTAACTAATTTTGTCCAAAACATTTCATCTGTCTTTATATCCATATTATTATCATTTTGTTTGCTAAACTCTTCAAGGCTGACAACTGATTCAACTGAAAATCCTTTTAACTCTCCAGCCTTTATCCTATCCCATGTATCAATGTTATTGACTTTCATTGATACCATCCAGCTTCCTTCTGGAACTGTAATTCCCAAAGCATTAGATTTATCTTTGTAAGAATCAGCTACAATCCAACTCTCAACTACATATACTTCGTTTGCTACATCTTCGTGGTCTGTTTTAATCTCATGTTGGCGATACTCCTTCATGAATTCCTGACTCATCTTCTCAATGCTCTCCTTTGAAAAATTGATATAGTATTCATGCTCACCGTCATTCCTATATATGTCTTTGTCTGGAATTAATGCAGCACCTACAACAAGATGTTTCTCATTAGTTTCTAGAAACACCTGTCTTTTTTCTTCGTCTTCTTTTGCAAGTCTTACAAAATCACTTTCGATTGCACCTTCTTCAACGAGAGAAATCGCATATGTTTCTGATTCTAGACCTACTTTATATTTCTTAATTTTTCTAGCCATAAGTTGACAATTATTTAATTAAACATATGTTATTTGCCTATAATATCAATTGTGATGTTTTTTTGACCTTTCAGTATCTCAAAAAGCTTATAATAAGTCTTCCTTGAATCTGTCACCATACCAACTACAGTATTCTTTCCAACTATCAAACATCCTAGTGTATCTTTTGCTGTGTTTCCAGAATGTATCCTTATCCCACTGAAGCCTTTTACATCCTTTATCTCTGGCATCATCCTCTTGTACTTTGGACTGTAGGTAATTTCAACCTCATAATGGCCTGTAGGTATTGCTGTCTCTCCATACCTCTTCTTTGCCATTATTTCAGCAAGCCCCATATCATTATTAAGTCCCCTGTCTTTGTCTTCAATTGTATCGCAAAAATAAACACCATCGATGTATAACCTTCCAATGGTGTATTTTTCCTTAAATGCAATCCTTTTAAGTGTCAGCTTCATTTTTCTCAATTGTTATACCGTTTACATTTGAAAACCAGGCAATACGTCCATAATTAACTCCATCCCTTTCAAAATGATAACCTTCTGAACATACATACTGGTTTACATATGGATTTTTATATTGTATTATATTGTTTTTCATACTTACTTCACTTTAATGGAGGTGATGGTTGGAATCAAACCAACGTTGCTGCTTTTGCAGAGCAGTGGCTCAGTCACTCACCCACATCACCATAAGTCTATTCCCAAGCCTACACCAACGAAAGCATCAACCTTCTTACTTGTCAAACCATAGCCAACACCAACCTGTGGCTGAATGTGAAATCTGTCCTTAAACCTCTTCTTTCTCTCAACATATTTTGTTATCTCAACTGTATTGGTAACAGAATGTGTCTTAAGCCTCCATTTAAGGCTGTCTAAGCTTGTATTTATACCACTTGTGTATATCTTAAGGTCACATGTATCTTTGTCGCTCACAAGACTTCTTTCATACCTCTTTGACTCAGTAATAAGGTTCAATGTGTCTCCGTTTTGAAGATATAGTGTGTCTACCTTTTTTTTTATCACTTCCTTTGGTACGAATTCCTTCTCAATAATGGTTGTATCTTTCCATAGTGTATCAGTGATAGTCACAGTATCAATTTTTTTTACATTTGGCGTATTGCTGCATCGTTTCATTAATACTGCGCTCAATATAAATCCAAATATAACTGAAAATATGAACATGTAAACACTATTATTCTTCATCTTCGTCTTCTTTTTCCTTTATCTCACTTATAAGTTTCATCGTTTTGAACTTATAGCTGTAATCAACACCTACCAATGCTCCAGAGAATGTAAACGTTTCACCTATACCTGTAAGTACAGATGCATGAATTATTCCTGTAGGTGGTAGGAATAAACCAGCCCAGAGTAGTGCTACACCTGTTAAAGCTAAAAACACTCCAAGCCACAACTGAATTGTCATCTTTTCCTTCGTGGAAAGGATATGCAATTTTTTATTTTTCATTTCTAATTTCGCTTTTATTTAAACATATTACATAAAAAGAGAGACTACCTTCACAGGCCGTCTCTCCCAAACAATAACTAAATAAAATATTTTATGAATTATGACAAAATAAGAGTCCAAATTAAACATCAAGTCCTGCCATTACTTGCACATCTTTAACAGCTTGTGTCCTGTCGATGATATCAACAACCTGTACAACTGTAGGTCTGTTTGAATAATCTTCAAATGCAGTTAACAGTTTGTCATTTATGTCAATATCCCCACTTAAAGAAGGAATTAAACCTCCATTTTCAAACTTTCTTGTTGGATTTAAAGAACTAATTGCTTTCTTAGCTTTACTACCATAGAAATCAATAAAATCATCAAGTGTGAGCTTCTTCTTCTTTGAATTGATATAATCAAGAACTTCTACATTTTTCATTGTACTTTCACGATTTGTGATGAATTCTCCTCCCTCGATACTAGCTCTACCGCCAAGGACTGGAATACCACCCTCACTGTGACGTTTTCCAACTGCTACACCACCGTCAAGCTGTCCACCCTTTCCATAAGGTTTCTGGCTCTTAACAAGTGCATATTGAACACCACCAAGTACTGTTGCCAATGCTCCCATTGCGATACCAAGAGGCATGAATGGCTGTGTTGCGAGACCGCTTGCAATACTTAAGTGCCAGTTGATGAAAGCTTGTTTAACATTTCTGTCATACTCTTCCTCTCTTCTCTTTTTCTCAAGCTGTTCCTTTTTCTTTTCAGCAGCTTCCTTCTGCTTCTCAATCTTCTGCTGTTCCTTCTGTGCCTCTCTCTGAGCTGCCATTTCAGCATTTAACTGGTCAATAAGATGCTGTCTTCTGTCACCTCTAGCAGTTGCAAGCTCATCCTCAATATCGTTTACTTTACTCTTGTGTTCTTCAAGAATATTCTCCTGTTCAGTAAGTTTTTTCTCCAACTCTTCAGTTGTTTTATCAAGCTCTTCCTGTTCCTTTTCGAACATATAATCTTGATATTCCCATATTGAGGACATTATATCTTGAATTGCTTGTCCAAGAACTTGTGTGTAATAAGATATTCTTTCAACAAGATGGTCAACAAGTTGTTTTGACTTTGTTTCAGCTTCTTTCGAAAAATTATCAATATTTTTAAGCTCTTTTTCCAAGTCTGAATTCTTAATTGCAAACTGTTCTGCTGATATTCTGTGAGCATCAAGGTCTTTTGAAAGCTGTGCCTGTTTTGCAAGTATCTTAACCCTCAAATTATCATATTCTTTAAGAGCCTCGTTATATACAGTACCTGCTTCTTTTGCATTAACAAATCCCCAGCTATTCTGCTTTGGTTGTTTCCCAACCTTTTCATTAACCTTACTGATTTCCTTTGAAATGTCATTTATGCTCTTTGAATAATAGTCAGAATATAAATCTTGTACCTTTTCAAGTTCCTGTTTTGTAAGGTCGTTAAGATTTGAAAGGTATTCCTTATCAAGGGCATTCATTTTAGCAGCATGTGCAAGGTTTTCCTTTTCAATCAGCTCATCATATTGCTGCTGTGTTATATATCCAGCCTTAAGCTGATTTGCATATTCACTAGCATTGCTATCTACAGCTCTCTCGTGACGTAGTTTTTCTTCTTCCTTTGCATATTCAAGCTCTTTATCAAGTTTCTCCCTATCAATTGCAAGCTCTTTTTCAGCTTCATCCTGTTTGATTTCAAGTATCTTCTTGTAGTATTCCTCAAGATTATTGATATCATCATAGTTTGTAGGGTTTAGCATTGAATAACCAGTATCCTGCTGTGCCTTTGCTGATTTATTTGCTACATTCTTTGATGCTGTTGAGTTTTCTGTTTCAAAAGTTGCCTTGTTAATCTGCTGGATATTTTGTGCAAGGTCTTGGTATATTCTCAACATGTCAGATGCCCACTTGATTCTTTCTTCCTTAATCTTAGCATCATATTTCCTGTTGATTTCAAGCTCAAGTTCCTTAACCTTGATACCACCTTCCTTAGCTTTTCTAAGCTCCTTTCTCCATTCATCATTGAGTTCTGCTTCACGCTGTTTCCAGCCCTTCTTCATATTCTCAATTCTAAGCTTTATAAGCCAGTCATCAGCATCCTGTAGTTTCTTTGCATTAGCCTTTGCTTTTTCGACAGATTCCTTTCTATACCTTTCCTCAGCATTCTTAAGCTCCCTGTCATATTTTGCCTTGATGAGGTTTTTCTGTTCTTCGGTTTTTGCTTCCTGTTGAATCTGCCATCTCTGGTTTTCAAGAATCTGTGCCTTTGTCTTATCAATACCATCCTTCATAGCATCAATTCTAACCTGATTCCAGTGGTGAACCTGCTGTGGTGATGTCATATTGAAAGCATCGTCAAGCTCATATATCTGGTTAATAATACTTTGAACTTGTTCCCTAACCTTTTCGTCTGGTATATATTTGTCAAGGTTTGCAATAACACTATTAAGGATTTCATTACTATTCATTACATCCCTAAGTTTTGCAAGTTCCTTTGCATACTGTTCTGTTGTTATCTTACCCTCATTAAACTGATTTACAAGGTCTTGGAACTGTCCGATTGTATCTGATAACTTGATATTACCCATACCTTTCAGAACATCTTCTGTATGACTAACTGTAGCAAATAATGAACCAAAGCCTTTTTTGAGTTTCTGATACCAGGTATCATCCTCTCCCCACATGTCTAGGTAGTCCTTACCTTGTTTGATTGCTGCGTTAGCTCTTCTCCATGCTTTCTCTACCTCATTAATGTCCTTTACAGTTACATTTAATTGGCCAAACATACCAGATGATACTGTAGTAGTCCCTGTAAACTTCTTTCCAGAGAAATCAGCATTTTCGCTCTGTTTAAACCATCCTGTTCCAAGAATACCGTTATCTTTTGCTGCATCAGCCCTCATCTTAAGAAGGTCAATCTGTTTGTCAATAGCTGCTGTCTGTTCATCATACACTCTTTTGAGATATTCCTCATCAGATATTTCTCCTTTCAAGTATGAAGAACTCAAAATATCCATTCTTGTTTTTAATTGTCTGTTAAGGGCATTAAGTGCTTTTCCTGCACTTTCTGCTGCAACCTTTGTTTTATCAAGACTCTTTACAAGGTCTGTAAAATATTCAATGATTTCTGGTAAAAACAATACCAAACCAGCTGTGAACACACCCTTTATGATATTACCAAGCCACCTGAAAGCAGTCCCTACTGTTTTAACTATCTTACCAGTTTTTGTTATTTTTCCATTTAAATGGTCAATTCCAGCTTCTAACAATTCTGGATTAAGAGCATCAAACCCATATTTTTTCAAAACTTCTTCTTGCAAAGCAGCTTGTTCTTCGATAGTCAATTTACTCATCATCTCTTGGATTTGATTAATTGCTTCTTTTGATTCGTTTAATCTATCAAGAGCTGCTCTTTGTGATTTTGTAAAGAAATCGGTAACTTTATCTCCTAAACCATCAAGATAAGAAGACAATTTCTTAAATGGTTTCAATAGCAAGCTATCATCAGCATCCCATTGTTGTTTAATCTTCTCAATACCTTGAAGAACTGACATAAGACCCATCATTCTTGTCATTGATTCCTGGTATTTCTTATCATCAATACCAAAAATACTTGTCAATCCAACACCAATCTGTCCAAAACTGGTAAGCGTCTGCATGGAATCAAGTACATTGTCCATGAACTGTGATGAAACACTTAAATCCTTATAATCAGATTCAAGTTTCTTTATTGCAACATGGACATTTTTGTATTCTTCAGACTCTTTTCCAAGTGTTTGTGCCAACTGAAACTCCTCGTTCCTTAAGGTCTTCATCGCCTGTCTGTAGTTATCATACTCCCTGACAGTATCACCTACAGCAACCTTAATCTTATTGAAACCTTCAGCAGCTGACTTATAGTTACCAACATTACGTCCAAATTGGCCATAACTTTCCTCAATTTCCTTAAGTTTCTGGGTTAATTCATTGGCTCTTTTTGTCATTTTCTCCAAACCAGCACTATCGCCAAGGTCAATTGTCTGCATGGCTTCCTTAATGTCACGAAGTTCTTCCTTCATGCCACGAATTGTATTTGTATAATTCTTTGCCTGCAACCTCTCCTGTGCTGCAATCTGCTTCTGGTCTTTAAGAGCCTTATCTAGCTCTTCCTTTGAAGCAAGATAATTCTGGTATATTTTCTTTGAATAAGCTTCTCTCTTTGCCTCAATCTGTTCAATCTGTCTCTGGATTTTCTCTTCCTCAGACAATGAACTAGAGCCTCTAGAACCACTTCCAGAGCCTCCAGATAACACCTTCATTGAATTAAGTTTTTCAATCCTCTTTTCAAGGGCATCAAGTTGCTTATTTAATGCATCAACAGCGCTAACTGATTCAGTTAAGCCATTGATAACGATTTTATATTCCTTTGTACCGTTAGCCATTTTAAATAGTTTTTAATAAACATATGAAAATGGGTAGGATATAGAATCCTACCCATCATCATTTATGGTTTTTTAATCATCTTAAGCCCTGCGCTATTATTGCCACTAGGGTCATAGCCTGATATTTCACTTATATAGTACAAATCTGAGTCAAAATTAACCATTGCACCACCTTTCAATGAAATGTACTCATTTGGTGTCAAATGAACGTCTATATTAACGTAATTCGATGACAAGAATGGTGATATGTTGAAATATTCGCTTACAATACTCTTTTCAGTGTCCTTATAGCTTAAATGGAAACCGTCATAAGAGTTTGTAGGGTATGACAGGTAGACTTTTTCATGGTTATTGTCTGCAAGTGTTACGAACTGGCTTGATGGTGTCTGCCTGAACCAGAATCTTTGGGTAAACGAATATCCATCATGCTTCATTGCCTCATCATAGCCATATCCTTCAGCCATATATTCACTCTTCTCAATCACTGGCATGATTGTTGTTGCACTGTTTCCGTTTTCAACGAATCCGCTTGTTGAGTTCCAGTTAACTTCTTTCCATGTGAATGGACAATACCAGGTATAGCTGAAATTGGTCTGTGTGTTCTGGGTTGATGTCTCATAACTGTCATCTGACAGGTTTATGATGGTGAATCCACTGTCTCCATACTTATACCAGTCATCATCATTGATATGTGCTGCTGGTACTGTAAGCTCAAAACCATATTCATCTATGTCAACCTTATACTGAACTGACATCTGTCTTGGATAAGAGATATATTCTGATGTTGCCTCATCTGAATTAACCCTGTTATCAACGTTTACAGCATAGTCTATGGTTTTCTTAACACCTCTGTTTACATTAACCTCAACACTGTTTTCACTTTCAATCAATTCTAGGTTATATGCCTTTGTGAAGTTATTTATCCAGTCAACAACCTTTGTTTCCTTATTGGTGAAGTTGAACAAGTTCAAGTCAACTGGAAACTCTGTTGGTGCATCATATCTGTTTCTAGGATTATTTGGGTGTGAAGCATCATGTTTTGCTGCAATATCCTGTCTTGAAGCAGTTGAAAACGCTGTTATCTTCATATTCAGCTGTGTTGTTGTCTGATATACCACAGAACTACCGTTTTCCTTTTCATATCCCCTATGTATGATAAGTGGCTCAATTATATCATTTCTGTTTAACCAAACCATGCAAGAAACATGACCTTCAAGTGTATTATTTGTCATCTTGCATCTGTTTGTAGGCGCATTGATGTAGTCGTTATAGTTAAATGGGTAGTCAATGCTCTCAACAACAACCTCTCCTGTACCGCTTTCCCTATAGAAATGGTCATAATTCAAGCTGCCATAGAAAGACTCGTTTAATGCTCCATTTGACTTTGACCATGAATAACCGTTTTTCATTACAGCTGTAATACCAGATGAAAGTGATGATATACCACAGATGAACCCTTCTGTAACAGCCTGGTCAAATGCCATTGTAGCTCCTTGTGCTCCATCGGCTAATGTTTCATCCTGGTAGATGTAGCCATAGTTAAGGTAGCTGTAATCCCTGTCCCTTCCAAAAGGCTTCCTAGGGCTGCCTGTTTCGCTTCCAGAGCCACTTGTATTTCCACCACTAGCACCAAATGAATCTCCTCTTGTTCCAGCAACAGTGTTGCTTCCATAAGAAGCACCAAATGAGTTTTCTGATGTCCTTCTTGAGCTTACCTTTGAGTTTTTGAACGTCAAGTCATTCTTCTTTGATGGTAAAACCTGGTTATATGGGTCTTCATGAGGGTAACATGTCATCCAGTTGATGGTGTTTCCTGTATGTTCTATCATAGGATTACCAAAAAGATACCTTGTGTTATGCTTTCCTTTAATAAGCTCAACATTATCATCGTAATTCCTTACAATCTGTATCTCAACTGGTGTAATCTCATATAAACCAACTGGCATATCCTCAACATTCTCATAATGTATTTCAGATTCATGGCCATCAGTCCACCACTGAGCTGCTGTTATTGTACCTGTGGTGTTAAGCACTGTATTTGCTGACAATTCAACCTTATACCATCCATCTGCTGGTATAACAACGATGTGTTCACCTGGGTCAAACATGTATGTTTTAGAATTAACCGTCACAGTACCATCCTTAAGTGGTCTGTAGATGTCAACAACTGTAAAGTTATAGTCTTCTTCCTGCCCATCAAGTGTAGCTTTTCCTGCAACATAGAAATAAGGGAAATCCAACTCCTGTTGATAGCCTACATCAGACGGATTATTGGAAAATGATGCTGAAATATTAACACTACCAAGCATTGGATTACCAAGGTTATACACTGGTGCTTGCCCATCTGCAAGGTTTGTTGACATATAGATGTTTGAAATGTTCTGGTCTGAGAATACACTACCTCCAATAACATAATTCTTACTCTCAAATGCCTTTTTCAAGACCTCTGTTGCGTTCAAAGATGGGTAGAAAGAGTCTATCCACCAGCGATTATATTTGTCCATCACGGACTTTTCTGTATAACTGTTTCCAACCTCATCACTCTCATATGGCTTTTTCTGGAAAACACCATATGATACCATTGGAAAATAATACTTGGTGGACATTGTACTATTAACAGCATTAATGGTTGAAGCACCACTGAAAGGTACTTCCCATTTAAGGTCTGCAAGCGTCATATCTCCGAATAATTCCTCAAGTGTATTAACCTTTATGTTAACAAGGTTGCATGTATACATCTTTTTGGCAGCATTATATTTCTGAACTGTAAGACTACCATCAAATATCATTGTACCATCAGCATATACCTGTGATGGATACCTGGCATGGAACTTGTTTGCCTTTGATAGATTGTTGGCATACCCAAGAATCCTGTCATTGTTTGGTGTTGATGGCAGGTCAAATGAGAAAGAATATGTAGCTTGTGTTGTGGTTGTCTTTGTAGGGTTGAAGATAACGTCATTAATCCTCAAATTAAGACTCTCCTGGCTCTCAAGCTCCATAGCCTCATTATTTATATAAAGCTCAATGTAGTGATTGTTTGTTACCATTATGATAATTGTGAATATTCATAAGTTAGTGATACGGTGTAGATGTTGTTGTATGTACCATCCTCTTGCACATCGATTGCCTTTGGTATGATGAAGTGTTTCTTCTCATATAATGTGTCCTTATTGATGATTGTCCATACACTCTTTGACCTCATTAGAGAGTTTGCAAAGTATCTTCCTTCAGCTTCTAGCAAATGAGAAGCCAATTTAACCTGTTTCTTATAGTCATTTGAATATATCTTCTTAAACTCATACTCGCTGTTTTCATACATGTCGAATATATTCTTCTCATATGTCTCTATATCAACTGAATCAGACTCCCTCTTTGAACTAGTGAAGTCAAAGAACTCAATACCTCCATACTCATTTCTCCAATATACTCTCTGGTAGTATTCTGTTGCTTTAAGTGGCTTAATTACCTTGAATTTTGCTGTTACACTACCAACAGTTATTTCAACCCATGAAGCAAGTGTATACACATTTGAAGGTATAGTGAAATATGTGTCAGTTATCAAGCCATTACTTCCAGCAGATACTGTCACTGTGTCGGAATATATCTGTGATTTTGCAGCATTCTTGATAACATATGACACTGAAGCACTAGAACCTGTTATCAATAGGCTGTAATCTATCCTGTTACCATACACATACCTAAGCTGATTCCTGTTTGTATTAAGAAGTAGTGTGTCTCCATTAAGAATCTTGTATCTATCGCTCTGGTTTGCTTCATAGCCATATGATATTACACCAGACAAAGACCCTCTTAATGTGTATGTTCCATTTTCTCCTATTGTGCTAACATCAAACTTGTAAGTATTTGTTTTTCCAAAATCAGTAAAAGTTGAAAGAACTGGAGACATGTTAAATGAACATTCATCATTATAGAATGTCTTCTCCAGGGTTGTTAAATAAGTATTACCATTAAACACATCAACAAGCACTTTTGACATATAAACATCAGATGGTGAAGCTGTTCCATCAGTGCCATACATCGTCATATAACTTGATGATATATTTGTATCAAGATAATGTGCCACATTTGTCCATTTCTGGCCAAGTGTCTTAGCCTGTAGTTCAACCTCATTATCACTATGTTCAATATTAAATACAGCTGCAATTGATGGACAACATCTAAGTGCTTGCGCAATAGATGCTGCTGTGCTTGGTATGTCATTTGCAATATAGAACTTCTTGTTTCTAGCGTTTTTAGGGTTCATTACATTTGTAATGGTCTCATCAAGAAATGTAATGTAATACTGACTGTCACCAGTAACAGATGACTGAAAAGCTTCATTAACAATAAAGTTATATATTCCCTTTCTACCAGTAATATTTTCACTAAGTTTAAGTATGTTTGGCACTTCGCTGAATGTTAACAGCCTGTTTGAAGAACTCAAACCATTATATGTTATATTCATTTAAGTAAAATATTTGTCCAATTCCTCTGTTATTTTATTAAATACCTCATCTGCCCACTTGTTGAAATAATCATCAAGGAAAGGTAGTACTATTGATGGGTCTTCATTATCATCCCAATTAATGAATGGCCTTGGCTCAATGCCCCTCATGAAGATGCTCTTAAGTATTGCCCAGACAATCTGATTCTCAGTCCTGTCTGCTGACTGTATGCCATTCTTCCTAACCCACTGGGTAAGATTATCAATGAACTTCCTCATTGTACCAGGATAGTTTCCTGTCCTTCTCCATCCCCTTACAATGAACTCATAGTAATCAGCAATCTCAAATACAAGCTCATGGTCATTTACAACCTTTACATCAACACTCCTTTCCAGGTCTGAACCAACAAGTGTGTTCCTACCAGCCCTTGGATTATACCCATATTTTCCCATCCTGGCTATAATCTCTTTCTTTATGTCCTCTGCAAGCTGTGCAAGTGCCTTTATTAGCTTATACTGTAAATCATTCATTAGCAATTATTGTTTCTTGGTAATCTTATTGGGTTGATATCAATATCTCCAACCTCATTTGAATCAATGTCAATCTCATGGTCTGGCTCTTCGATGTGTGGTTCATCATCAAAGTTATCATCAAGCTCACACCAGTTAAGTGGTGATGGCATCTGCAATACAAGTGATAATTTCACTCCTGCGCTGTCATCATCTGAATAGTGGGACAATACAAGGATGCTATAGTCATAAACGCTCAGAATGCCTCTATAAGCCTCTAGAGTGTCAATCATTGCCATGATATCAACAGCTATTGAATAACAGTCGTTCTGAACATCCAGTATCGAATGCTCATCATCTGTATGACCAATGACATAAATCTGGAACTCAGCCTTGAAGATATTGGTTGTGATGTTAAGCTGGTGCATTGATGTATCACTTACATACACTTGATAACCTGGATAGTTGTTCTGAGAATTGTTAAGCATGTCATCCTGGTATCTGAATGTGTAAACGCCTTTATGCTTTAATGATACATCTTTTATTATTTCAATTACGTCTTTAAGCATGATTTATCTGTTTTGAATAAACATATTAAAAATCATCTTATTTTTATTTACAAGAAAAATGTTAAGAAGTCTTAAGTAATTTGGTAGTCTCAGAAAAAATTGATATCTTTGCAATGTCGGAAAGACACAAGGCAACATCACCAATTTCATAGGTTAAGATGTATGTGGGGTATGCATTACCTCGCAGCTTTGTTATTGTTTAATATTTAAATTTTAAAGTC
>Ga0326511_10002892_pt1 | contig 13872 bp, 17 predicted proteins | sample 0_2496_0518_D_FD_203701 | JGI IMG/M metagenome (GOLD analysis project Ga0326511, IMG submission 203701) | Bovine rumen microbial communities from UC Davis, California, United States - 0_2496_0518 | ecosystem: Host-associated > Mammals > Digestive system > Stomach > Rumen | place: USA... | reverse complement strand
ATCTATTGGACAAACACGGATTTGTCCAATAGATCGTAGTTATGTAAACCTGGCCCGGCGGCCGGATGTACATGCTTGCTTGCCCGGACCGCGTATCTGCGGCGGCGACCGCGTATCTACGGCCGGATTTGCCTGCAGGGTGGCGCGTGACGGGGCCGGGCGCGCGACGGCGACCGTGACGACGTGACGGCGGCGGGGGTCGGTGGCTCTTCTTAGGCGCTATATATTACCCATTTTCCAATACCCCATACCGTTTATGTACCACAGTATTGCTTATAGTATTAATAATATATATCCCTTAGATATCCAGAATATAATTAAAAGCAGTAATAAATAAATATAACCAAAACCATAATAGCCGTATATAATGTATCCGTAGACGGATTGTAGATTAAACCATGAATCATTTACAAGGCAGACCTACAACAGACCCAAAAGATCAGACATTGAAGCTCAGACTGAATGACGAGATGAGAAGACACATTGAGGTCAGTTCTGAGAGGTGCAATGTGAGTATGTCGGAGTACATACGGATCCTGATCAGGAACGACATGAACCGTGAAAAAATTTGAGTGCATTGTTAAACGGGACGGGACTATCCAGAAGATTATCCGGTATTTCGAGAACGCAGAATGTGCATTTGCATGGCTGGAGCTTGAGGGATACACGGTTTATAGCATCAAAGAGATGGCATAAGCCTGACATGTCATCCTGAAAAATTTCTCTGAAAACAAAAAGGACAAAGCGATGTTAGAATATGTCTCGATAAAGAGTGAACGTGTTGACAACAAATGGGCTTGCCCAATGAAAATTGCTGTCAATCACGTTCCGATCCGCGCCAAAAGGATAGATTACCATGCGGCAGTAGATGAAATTCCATACGTTGTGTTCGAAGTCGATTCATTCATAGATTTGGATGCTGTTGCTGATGCAAAACTGCACTTCATCCCGGAAGACATTACGGATGCAAATGCGATCCTGCGGCACGAACTTCTGTCCAAAGGTGACTACTACAATGGATTCATTTCGAGTGTGGAATCCGCTCTTATGGATTGCGGGCTGAACACTAATGTGCATGAACTCGCAGAAAACATCGTCACAAGAATCATCGGTGATTGATGATATTCGACATAACCATTCCTGATTTTCGGGTGTATACTGTGAGATACAAGGAGGTTATCGAGGATGCTAATACTCAAGATGATCCTGATCATTGCCGACTTTGCTCTTGCCGGAATGTGCGTTCTAGGCATCGAAGAATATGCCGAAACTCGCGATAAAGTGTTTGCGTTATCAGTGAGCGTTGTGCTTGCGATAAGCGCGATTGCATTGTTTGTTTGACGCAGGGTAGAGCAGTCCGGAAGCTCATCTGGCTCATAACCAGAAGGTCACGGGTTCAAATCCCGTCCCTGCTACTCGGTCTTTTTTGAATCATTTTTAGACCCTCCTTCACTCTAGGGCGAAAGGCTCTGACCAAAGGGGAGCGTCGTTGCTCCCCGGAGTGCTCATGATGGTGGCGGAATAAGTAGACGCTTAACAGTACCGTGGGATAAGGTGCAATAAGACCCACAACTGTAGAGGCTGCCGTTGGCGTAGACGTGTGGCCCGCAATACGCAGCACCATGTGAAGTGTAAATCTTCACCCATCATGTCATTGTTGTTTTTTCATACTCTCCTTTCTTTTACAGCGGGCCTCTCACCTTATCGTGAGGGGCCTTAAAAAATTTTCCAAAAACAAAAAAGGACATTATGCGATGGCATCTTTATCGAACTATGAAATCGTAAATCGAATACTGGATAGGGATCTGCATGTGTTTAAGAATCTGTCAATGCTGAATGATATGTGCATTACGATTCGGGACGAAGAGAAGGAAAAGGAACGTGCCGGGAAACCGCACGATTATAGCGTTGTCATCCGGAACGCAAAGCTTGTCAAACAGATTTCGTCAGTGGAATCGAGAAATGACATCCGGTTCATGAACCTGTACTGGGCATCCGTTCATACGCTTGCGCCTTTTGATTTCGACAGTTTCCTTCTGTACATGGAGCGCGAACGCCCTGCCAGAAACAGGTTTTACCTGCCACGAAGAGAACAGCTTTTAAAGATTGGGGCTGTCCAACTGTTGCAGGACCTTGAGGATGATAAGCTCGACATTGCGGCACTGTCAATCATACCCGGAGGGGGCAAGACGACCTTGGGAGAGTTCTACCTCCCGTGGATTATAGGCAGAAACGTCAATGACTATAACATTTTTGCCTCGCATTCCGGCGGCATCTGCCGTATGTTCTATGATGCGGTTGACGCCTTGACAAGTTCTCCAGAATACAAGTACGCAGAAATTTTCCCGGAAGTAAAAAGGTATTCTACGAACGCGAAGGAAATGCAGATCAATTTCGGGAAGTATAAACCATTCAAGTCCCTGTCGTGTGTGTCAGTAGGCCAGAGCCTTGCCGGTCGAGTAAGAGCAAACCACCTGCTTTACTGCGATGACCTTTGCTCCGGCATCGAAGAGGCCGTCAGCAAGCCCAGGCTCGACAAACTGTGGCAGTCTTACTCCGTTGACCTTCTTCAGAGACGTATTGATAAATGCAAGGAACTGCATGTCCAGACCAGATGGTCGGTTCATGATGTTGTTGGTAGGCTAAAAGTAAAACATGAGGGAAATCCCCGTGCAAGGTTTATTGCAGTGCCTGACATTGATCCTGCGACCGGTGAAAGCAATTTCAACTACAAGTACGGAGTCGGATTCTCAAAAGAATACTTTGAGGATGTAGCGAATACGATGGACGATGTTTCGTACAGATGCCTGTACAAAAATGATCCGATAGAACGGGAAGGACTGCTGTATCCAGAAGAATCCCTGCGGAGATACCTTACACTGCCGGATAAGGATCCTGATGCTGTGTTGGGAATCTGCGATACGAAAGCAAAAGGGACAGACTACATGTTTCTGCCGTGCTTCTACCAGTATGGATTCGACTATTACATGGATGATTGCATTTGCTCTGATGAATCTGACTACGAGATTCAGTATCAGAGAATCGCTGACCTGATTATCGGAAACAGGATGAAGATGGTGGATTTTGAAAGCAATTCTGGTGGCGACAGAGTGGCATCCGAGGTCGAAAAGCGTATTCAGGGCAAACAGAACTGTGGGATTACAATGCACTATACCACGCAGAATAAAGAGACAAAGATCATTGTCAACGCAGAGTGGGTGAAGAAGCACTGCCTGTTCAAGGACAGGTCGCTGTATTCTCCAAAATCAGACTACGGTAAGGCAATGGCGTTTCTGACAAGCTATACCGTAGCAGGGAAGAATGTTCACGATGATGTTCCTGACGGAATGGCACAGTTTGCGCAGTTCACAAGCAACCTGATGGGTACAACATCTGAAGTATTAGACAGTCCGTTTTGAGGAGGGTTGTGATGCGTAAATTCAGCTCTGATAAATACAAAACTTTGTACTGCGCCTATCACAGAATAAAAACGCGGCATAACTCTGGCAAAGATGTCCTTTGCGATGAGTGGAACGGGAATTTTGATGCTTTTGCGGAATGGGCAATTGAAGCTGGCCACACAAAAGGTGTCATGCTCAAGAAACTGAATGAGAATGAACCTTATTCACCAACAAACTGCTGTTGGGTAAGTAGAGTTGAGGTGCAGAAAAAAAGTCCTCCGCTCACGTTCCTGAAATACAACGGTAAAACAAGAACACTTGGGACTTGGGCGAAGAACCTTGGATTGTCATACGTGGTGTTGCGTCAGAGATACGATAAAGGCATGAAACCCGAAGAGATACTCAGGGTTGATGCATTGTCAAGAGAGGCGGCAAGACCTTCTACATGCGGTGTTCCAGTTGAAGCGTATGAAAGGCTTGCCAATGCGATTATAGTGGGTGCTGCGGATGATTACAGGTCGCTGCTGAAGATAAATAAGCGCTATCCTGACAGAGAAGAACGGATGCGATGTTCGACAGAAGAGAAGTTCTTCCATTCGAGGATGTATGAAGTTTTAACGAGCGTCCCGGCAGAAGTCATCATAAACGGGCTAAAAAAGGAAGTGTGGAATGACGACTAAGGAATATCTCGGACAGGTTTCTGTTTTAGAAAGAAGAATCAGGGCAAAAAAAGATGAAATTGAAAGGTTCCACGAGTTGACATGTTCACCTTCAATAAAGATGGATGGTGAAAAAGTATGTTCATCCGGCAGTAACGATCCTATGGCCGATGCCGTCGTGAAGATAATAGAGATGGAGAAAGAGTTACATGACATGCTCACGAAGTATCTGGAAATAAGGAAAATAATCAGCAATAAAGTAGTGAGCATGACAACGCCTTTGTATTCTGACATTCTGTACGATAAGTATATTGTCGGAATTCCATTTGGCAAAATGGAGGGAATAATAGGGTATTCGAAAAGGCAGATAATCCATTATCATGGATTTGCGTTACTTGAATTTGAACAGTTATACAAAGAACAGTATAAGGATTACATTTCTCCCCTGCAGTCATAAAGTCTTCACCACTTTTCACCGCCTTAATGGTGTAAAATGTAAAATAGAAAAACAATAACAACAGCGATATTCCTATTTGAATACCGCTGTTTTTTTGTTGCTATTTAGAGAGGTGATATCCGGTGCAGACATACGGTGGTGCGTATGAAAAAGAAAAAATTGAACTACTAGGGAGGCATCGGATTTATACCGATGTTGCCGAAATCACAAAAGGCAATGTAATTCAGGTTTTGCAGGATGCGGTCGCAATCCATGAACAGAATCGAGCAGAAATTGCGTTTCTTCTGAACTACGAAAAAGGTTTACAGCCGCTCAAACGTGAAAAGAGGATTCGCGCCGATATCGATATCGAGGTTGCTGACAACATCGCAAATCAGGTTGTTGAATTCAAGCTTGGATATCATTGGGGCAATCCGAAATCGCTTGTACAGAGAGGTGACAGAGACCTTTCCTCCGGCGATCCCGACCTGAATGATGATGCAATCACTCTTCTGAACCAGATGAACGAAGACGAGAACGCCTTCGCAAAGGATCAGGAGCTTGGAAGATATATCGAAATCTGTGGCATTGGCTATCAGATGGTAGACATTAAGAGAGATTATCAGGAAGGCGGTTCAGTTTTTGATCTGAACACGCTAAACCCGATGTATACCTTCGTTGTTTATCGGAATGACATCCGCGAAACACCGATGATGAGCGTTACATACCGCCAGTTGAAGAATGGCGACAGGTACTTTACCTGCATTACTAACGGTGTGCGGTATGAAGTAAAAGACGTTTATGAGTTTGTCGAGGGCGGCGTAAAAAGGGAAGTGTGGGGAATGCTTCCGAGAAGTGGTGAGAAGAATCCGCTTGGCTCCGTGCCGGTAGTCGAATTCATTCGTGCATATGACCGCATGGGAGTTTTCGAACGGCAGATTCCTGACATGGATGCACTGAACATCGAGGTCTCAGATTTCGCAAACAGTGTCGCTCAGAACACGCAGGAAATTTGGTGGATGAATGATGCCGACTTCCCAATTGATCCAGATACCGGGAAGAAGAAAAAGCCGGTCTCCGGGCAGTGGATGAGGACAAATACCACGCCAAACGGGAGCAAGCCGACGATACAGCCGCTTTCGAGTACGTTTGACTATGCCGGAGTGCAGAACAACATCATCACAAAGAGGGAAACGATCCTTCAGAAATGTTATGTCCCGCTCCAGTCCGATCCTGGCGGTGGCTCTACTGCCTCTGCCATGTCAATGTCAGCAGGATGGTCTGCGGCAGAAGCGGTTGCGGCAAAGCAGGAAGACATCATCAGGGCGTCCGTCATGAAGATTGTCGAACTGGAATTGCTTGCGATCCAGAAATCTCACTACCTACCGGAAGGTCATGTAATGTATGGCCTGAAAAAGTCCGATATTCAGCCGAAATTCACACGCCAGAAGACGTTTGACCTTGGAACAAAGACAAATGCTTTCGTGACACTTGTAAAAGCTGGAGTGAATGGCCGTGTTGCAATGCAGGTTGTTGACCTGTTCCCGGATATCGCACAGGCATGGGCAGACAGCAGGGAAACCATTGAAAGGTTCCAGAATTCTATCGTGGAAAAGCCAAATTCATCCGATTCGAATGACAGAATCATGTCTGACACATCCGATCAGGCTGTGAACAGTCCGATTCTTGACGGTGCTAAGACTGGTGCGGATTATGCGAATGGCGGTGAAAGGGCATGATAACATTTGATGAGCTGAATGCGCTTACAAATAAAGATAAAAGAAAAATCATCGACCTTGAAAGCTATTTCGAAGAGATGGAAATCGATGAAGAGGAGAAGGAAGAAAGAAAAGAATTCGCAAGGCGGTTCGAAGATGAACTGTTCGTTGCGCTTGCGCTCCTGTTCCTGTTCCTTGAATTTAAAACAGAAACCGGCGTAGAGACGGCAAAAAGGACCGTGGAACGGTCGCTGTTAAACACGATAAACACTTTTACGCAAGCTGATTCAGCTTTGACTATCTTTGCATCTGTTTTTGCAGATAGTTTTATTGATACAGCTGTCAAATACGCCGAAAAATATAAATTGTTCAAAGAATCCGCTACTGAATCGGATTATCAGAATGTATCGTATTACTTTTCACAGGCCAGAGCGAGACTGAATGCTGCGGATACAGCAAATGGTGTATTCGGTCATATCGAGTTTGTAGAACAGAAGCGCTCCGGAAAGCGATACAAAAAGTGGGATACAATAATGGATGGTCGTGAAAGAAGAACACATAACGAGATTAACGGCACGATCATTCCGATAAATGAATATTTCCATGTTGGGGCGGCGCTGATGAGATATCCGCATGATATCGAATGCGGGCATATCGAGGAATTGGCGAACTGCCGATGTTCCGTAGAATACCTTGCGGAAGCAGAGTTTAAAGCTATAGCAAGAGACCTGTGAGAAATTGCAGGTCTCTTTTTATATATGCGCCAGAGAAGGCGCAATACAAGTTTCGCGACCGTCGGAGAAGGACGTTAACGAGCGAATAAGAGTGCCAGAGACGGCGATAAAACGCAAAGGAAGGAAACATACTATGAAGAAGATTTCTACAGAAGGAAAAACCATTTTACCCATGAACCTACAGCTTTTCGCAGAAAAAGGTGAAAGCGATGGAAATGTGGCAGGGCAGGAAACTGAAGCTCAAAACGTTGGAGATACTGGACAGGACGCAAACAATTCTGAGGAGCAGGAAAGCACTCCCTCCATAGAACAGCTCATGACAGAATTGGCCAAGGAGCGTGCCGAGAGGGCCAAGCTCAAAAACAGTCTGGACGAGGCATCTTCTGAGGCGGCGAAGTACAAGAAACAGCTTCGTGAAAAGCAGTCCGCAAAAGAGATCGAAGACGAAGAGAAGCAGAAGGCTGCAGAAGCCCATAAGGCATATGTCGCAGAGCTTGAAGCTTTTAAAAAGAAAGCGGAAGCGAAATCCAGATATGCTTTGCAGGGAATGAACGAGGAGCTGGCGACGAAGGCTGCCGAGGCAGAAGTAAAAGGTGATATGGATGAACTGGCATCCATACAGCGGAAACACACGGAAATCCTTCTGAAGGAAAAAGAGAAGGAATGGATTAAGAGCCGACCGGACGTGAGCGCCGGAAACGGCGAAGATGGAGCAGAAACAGATCCGTTCCTCCTGGGTTGGAATTCTCCATATTAATTTATCATAAGAAAGCGAGGATATAAATCATGGCTGATTACACGAAGGTTAATTATGCAAAAAAGTACTCCGCACTGGTAGACGAAAGATTCAAGCTGGGAGCTCTGACATCCGGGATCGTGAACAACAACTATGATTGGGTTGGTGTTCAGACCGTTGCTGTTTACAGCATTCCTACCGTTGCAATGGGCAACTACACAAAGTCCGGCTCCGCAAGATACGGTGTTGCATCTGATCTTACAAACAGTGTTCAGGAGATGACCGTAAGCCAGGATCGTTCCTTCACCTTCTCCATTGACAAGAAGGATGAGCAGGACACTATGGGCGTTCTGAATGCGGCAAAAGCCCTCAGACGTGAAATTGATGAAGTTTGCATTCCCGAAGTTGATACCTACAGGATTGCAGCTCTGGCATCCGGAGCGAAGGCAGCTCACATCATCAATGATTCCGCAGTGAGTAAGACCAATGTATACGAGAAGTTCCTTGCCGCACAGGGTCTTCTGGATGACACAAAGGTTCCGCAGGGCGGTCGTTTTGCGATCTGCACTCCGGCTTTCCTGAACTTCCTGAAGCAGGACGAGTCCTTCATCAAGAAGGGCGATATGGCTACTCAGCTTGCTATCACCGGTCTTGTTGGCGAATGCGACGGCGTGTACTTCATCAAAGCTCCGTCCAGTTACTTCCCGACAAAAGTGCAATGTATTCTGACCAACAATCAGGTTATGCCGTCTCCGGTTAAACTGGAGGACTATAAGATCCACATCGACCCGCCGGGAATCAATGGTTTCCTCGTAGAGGGCAGGATCCGTTACGATGCATTCATCCTTGAGATGAAGCAGGACGCTATTGCAGTGATTTCGAATCCTGCGTAAGGAGGAGAAGAATGATAACGTTGACGAAAGATGGAATCGTCAGTGAGGTTCAGACCGACATCCAGGCATCGGCGTTTATCAAAAATGGTTGGAAGGTTACGGAGTCTGTAGCAAATACAGGCTCCGTTTCTAATCAGGAAGAGGTTGCCGAACCTGAAAAGAAAAAGCCGGGCAGGAAACCGGTTAAAGTGAAAGAAGCGTGATGGAATGGACGAGCTTGAACAGGAAATCCTTGAACTGACAAAAACATATTTTGAGCATATGGACGAAGATATCAGTGACAGCTTCCTGCTTGCGCTTGTCAAGTCTGTTACGGATCATTACAAGACACTGCGTAATTATCCGGAAAGCTACACTGACGAAATGATTGAGCAGGATGTTGCGCGGTATTTTTCATTGCGTAAATCGTATATTGCCTTCGAAATCATACCGGAGTTATACGGCCGTTTAGGCGGTGAAGGCTTGTCGATGCTGACAGACGCAGGGACTACACGAATCTGGAAGAATTCTGTCGTTCTGCACGATGTTGTGCCGATTTGCGAGGTGGTATGAAATGCTGAACGCATGGATTAACACTAGGAAAGTATGGTACGCATTGTATATCGGCGAAGAATCTGCCGTTGATGAGAACGGAGATTATACGGGCGAAACTGTCGTGAAGTACAGTGCGCCTAAGATGACAAGAGCAAACCTGTCTGCGGCACGGGGGACAGTTGAGGAAGACATCTTCGGAGCCAACATCCATCATACAAAAACAATGGCAACTGCCAAAATGAATCTTGGAATAGATGAGAATACTCTTGTATGGGATGAGGAACCCACACTTTTGCCGGACGGTACGGCCGACCCGCAAACGGCAAAATACGAGGTTGTTCGTGTCGCAAGAGGCCATTATCATATCCATTATGCACTCAGGCAGTTGAATCAAAGTCATGGCGACAGTGAGGATGATGGGTGATGACTGAGATTACTTTTAAGTTGTCTACCGATGAGATACAACGTGCGATTGACGATATAAAAGCATATAAGGCAGACCTTGTGAAGAAGTGTGCAACATTCGTTGAAGAGCTTGCCTACGCTGGCATAGTCGTTGCGGAGCATGACCAGGGCGAATTTTCCAAATACCTTACCTTCGGCAAAAGATTGCAGGCAAATAAACATGGAGCCGTCGCTATTATGTATGGCGTGTCCCCTTCTGTATGGCAATTCTGGATAGGGAGCGACGGGCTTGTTAAAGCCGCAGAGATAATGCCGATTCTAATGGCTGAGTTTGGTTCAGGTGCAAATGCATCTGATGCCACAAACCTTCAGAATGAGGAAATCGCGGTCAAGCTTGGTATGGGACGTGGAACTTTTCCCGGACAGACTCATGCATTCGAGGACGAATGGTACTGGAAAGACCTTAAGGGTGAATGGCATTCTTCTCAAGGTGTTACACCTACCATGCCGATGTTCAAGGCGCTTGTGGCAATGAAATCGCAGATACTACAGACTGCAAAGAAGGTGTTCCGGACGTGATCTACTGGCAAAACAGAATATTGACAAATGTCAAGACGGCGCTTGGAAGCAAGTGTAAGGCTGTCGTTTCTACGTACAGCAAGAAGCCTGCGGTATTCCCTACCTGTATTGTCCGGACTGTGATCAACAATTCATTCGCAGATGACTTGGACATGGAAGACGGTGAGAACGCTGTGATATGTGGCATGGCGATTGACATCTGTACAAAAACAATGCTTGCCGATGCCATGTCACTGATGTCAGATGCAAATTCTGCCATGTACAGGATGGGATTCAAGCGTAACGAAGGCCCCGTTGAAGTTGTAGATGCTACCACTCCCGAAATATTCCGTGTAACAGCGAGATATTCAAGGATTATCGGGGCAAGTGATGTGATAAAGAAATTCGATTGAAAATTGAATACAGGAGGAAGTAAATATGGCGGCAAAAGGCGTATCTACAATTAATACTGTGCTGAAAATGGGCGAAACCACGCCTTCTAAAGTGTGTCCGATCAAGTCTTACCCGGATCTGTTTGGTTCTCCGGACCAGATTGAGATCACAGATCTTGAAGATGAAGAGCAGAAGTTTGTGCCGGGCGTGAGATCGATGGATTCCATGGAATTCACGGCAAACTTCACGCTGACGACTTTCAAGGCAGTAAAAGCCCTTGAAGGCACAGATCTGAAGTTCGAACTTGATTTCGGAGAAGACGGCGCAGATGGCAAGTTTACCTGGGATGGACAGCTCAGCGTTCGTGTTTCCGGCGGCGACGTTAACTCTGCAAGAGAGATGGTCATTGCTGTATATCCGAGCACTGACATCACAGATGCTGCAAAGGTTACACCGTGATCGTAAATATTGATGTTTGGGAAAACTAAAAGCGAGGGCGTTTAATACGCCCTCATTTTTTTGTATAAGGAGATTTTATGGCACGAACTATCGAGATTAATGGAAGAAAATACAAGTTCCCGGAAATTGATTTCAACGCGGTTTGCGATCTTGCCGATAACGGCGTGGACATCATGAACCCGAAGACGATCATCAAAAAGCCGATACCTGCGGCGAGAGCGATTGTTGCATGGATTCTTGACACAGACATTGAAACAGCAGGGGCAGAAATCCAGTCCCACATCCTTTCCGGCGGCGATCTCGCCCCAATCTTCGAGGCGATGAACAGTGAGGTAGAAGAGTCGGGTTTTTTCAAAAGCCTTCTCAAGCGAGAAGAAAGCGCCAAGTTGAACCTTCAGGATCACAAGAAGAAACAGAAGTCCGTACAGGAAAATACAGAAGCGTAATTGACGCAATCAATAAAGAATGGGTTCCGCTTGCGGTAAAACTGAAAATCCCCAGAGATGAGTTTTATCGAATGAACCCTAAGACGTTCATGCGCTATCTTCCATATTATGAGGAAAAACTGAAGCAAACAACAGATTCAGAACGGGAAATGGCAGATGTGACGGCATGGCTGAACGGCACGTATGTAAGCCATGCGATAGCACAGCTTGGGAAGCACAGATACCCGGAAAAGCCGTTGAATATATTCGGCGTAAAGGCTCTTGAAGAGCACCCTGCTGATGTTCCCGGAGAGGAAAAGGCGAAACCGTCAGATGGATTTGCGGCGTTTGCTTACGTTTTCAATATGGAAAGACATAGGAAATTGGGGATAAAGGAGGGCGAGGTGGTGAACAATGGCTGATATTGACGAACTGTCGATAAAAATAGAAGCAAGTGCGCAAAAAGCTCTGCCGGAACTGGATAACCTCATCTCAAAGTTGACCGAGTTGCAGACCTCGCTCAACGGAATCAGTACAAAGAATTTCCAAACTTCACTCAGTAAGCTCAGCAGTATCAATCTTGGAGTAAGTACAGCGCAGTCAACAAGCCTGACGAACCTGCTGAAAACGCTGTCAACATTCAGTTTTAAAGGTGTTTCTAAGACGTTCACGAATGTTTCCAAAGATTTCAGCACCGTTTTTGGAAGCATTAAGACCGGAGCGTCAAAAGCCGTGACGGGATTCAAAAATCTTGTCACAAATATGACCAATACGAAAAAGCATTCCGAGAATCTCATCACATCACTCGGAAAGCTGTATGCCAAAATACTGATCTTCAAGAATATCGGTAGTTTTATCAAAGAAGGCATAAATTCGTCTATTGATTATGTTGAGACCTATCACTATTTTGAGACGGCAATAGGCAAGGTCGCACAGGGAAGTAAAGACCTGTGGGCGCAATACGGAGCTGAATCAGCAGAAGCTTACGCTGATTCTTTTATGAAACGGTCAATGGTACTTAACGAAAAAATGACCGGATACACCGTAGACGAAAACGGAAATGCCGTTGCAAACGGAATGAAGAACCTTGGTCTCAATCCCGACCTTCTGATGCAGTATCAGGCAGAATATGCTCAGATGGCAGACTCCATTGGAATGGGCGGTGAATCTTCTCTTGCGACATCAATGGCGCTGTCGATGATTGCGGCTGACTGGGCATCCTTGAGGAACATTTCATTCAAAGAAGCCTATGAGAAGATGGCATCTGCGCTTGCAGGTCAGGCAAGAGCGGTAAGGTCTCTTGGTATCGATATCACGCAGAATTCCTTACAGCAGATTCTTGACAATTTGGGCATCGAAGCCACGATGATGGATTTGACGCAGGCAGAGAAATCCATGTTGCGTGTTATCGCCATCATCGAACAGTCGGAAGTCGCATGGGGCGACCTTGCGGAAACCATCGAGACCCCGGCAAACCAGATACGTCTTCTTGAAGAGAATATGAAATCTCTCGCAAGAACAGTCGGAAATCTATTTATTCCGATTGTTGCGACCGTCCTTCCATATCTGAACGCTTTCTCCTTGTCGCTAAGAAAAGGTTTCGAGTGGATAGGTACAATGCTCGGAATAGATGTTTCGAAATATGTATCATCTTCTGGCGGGGCGTCCATGGACTTTAGCGACATGGGTCTTGGCGATGATATGGGAGACCTGTTGACGGATGGCGTAACGGGTTTAGATGGAGAAGGTGAAGGCGAAGGCGGAGGTCTTGCGCCCGGCGTTCTTGACCAGGCTCTGCTTGATGCTTTGAACAAATATCAAACTGTGTGGGACTCTGAATTTGATAATATGCAGAGTAAAGCACAGGAGACTTCTAACAAAATCAATGAAGCCGCGTCGAAAATATACAGAGCGTTCAAGGATAAAGATTGGGAAGCCATTGGCAATTACTTCTCCAGTGGTATAAACGGTGGTCTCGAAGCGGTTTACAATTTCCTTCAGAACAATCAGTTTGTTTCGAAATTGACTGGTTTTGTTGGGGATGTGGCTCAGTCGCTTAATAGTATCGTTGACAAAGTTGACTTTACGAAACTCGGAAACGATATCGGCGCTGGATTAAACAGTGCGGTTTCAGTCGCTCTCAGTTGGTATGCGAATTTTGATTTCCAGAACCTTGGGAAAAAGTTTGCTGATTTGATAAACGGGATTTTCGATGAGGTCAACTGGGAACAGTTAGGAAGACTCCTTGGTTCGAAATTCCAGTCAACCTGGGACGTGTTTGCCGGATTGATACCGAATCTTAACGGAGACAGTATTGGAGAAGGCATTGCGGCTTTCCTGAATGGAGTAATAGAAGCTGTAAATTTTGAATCTATTGGACAGACGCTTGCAAGTGGGATGAATGTGGCGATAGATACGCTGAGAGCATTCGTAAGGAATTTTGACAGCGGAAATCAGCTTGCAATAGAATTATCCAACGGAATCAATAGGTTCATTTCCGGCGTAAACTGGGCAGAGACCG
>Ga0326511_10002891_pt1 | contig 13872 bp, 9 predicted proteins | sample 0_2496_0518_D_FD_203701 | JGI IMG/M metagenome (GOLD analysis project Ga0326511, IMG submission 203701) | Bovine rumen microbial communities from UC Davis, California, United States - 0_2496_0518 | ecosystem: Host-associated > Mammals > Digestive system > Stomach > Rumen | place: USA: California... | reverse complement strand
TGAAAACAAATTCTGCACCGCATTCCTTGCAAACTAAAGTCTTATCCTCGTACATTGTGTGTTACCTCGCTTTGGTATTATTTTCGCCCAGCGGACGGAATTGCACCGCCGTCTTTGAGTGTAAGTCAACGCTCTTCTTATCTAAGCTACATGGGCATATATTTTTATTTTCTGAGGTCTTTGAGTTTTCTTCTCACCCTTTGCATAGCATTATCGCATACCTTTACGCTTAAGCCGAGAAGTTTTGCTATATCCTCATAAGAATTCCCGTCAATATACAGTGAAAGAACATTGAATTCAAGCTCTGAAAGCTTTCTTTTTGCAGTACGGATAACATCATTCAATTCTTCATCCGCAACAACGATCCTTTCAGGCTCGGTCATCGGAGCAGGTATCTCCACAGGTTCATCATAGATCGAAACTGTCACGTTATTGATAAAATTCTTGTTATTATTAGCGGCTCTCACCGCTGACAGAAGTCTGTTGCGTATACACACACCCGCATAAGTCCTGAATGAAGCTCTGCCGTCATCAGAATAACTTTTCACAGCACTGTGAAGTGCAACCAACCCCTCCTGATAAAGATCATCCGTTTCTATTCCCATATTATAGAACTTTCCGGCTTCGGAACGGATAACAAAAATATAGCGTACAGACAATTCCCCGAATGCGTCCTGAACACCGCCATTATAGCATCTGACCAGTTCTTCATCACTCATAAGCTCAAATCCGGCTGTTTCAGAATTCTGCATTTACACACCTCGTCACAATCTGTACCTATTAAGTATACAATATTTTTTTAAATAAGTCAATAAATATTTTATGCAAAAAGCTGTCCTGTACCAATCTTTGGAACAATCATTGAAAAAAAATGTTTTGCTTTGTGTATTATCACTACTGTTATTTTTTCTACAGAATATAACAAAATTTTTTTCGCATTTATAACATAAAAGCAGTATATTCCTTTGTATAAGTTGCCAAAAATTATTATTTACTGCTCAGTTCTGTTGATGATGACCCGTCAGTGAGATATAATGATATGTGAGTAAAATTATCTGTAACAGGGGGATAAAATGGTTGTAAATATTCAGAGTATGGGGCTTTTAGGAATGAATGCATTTGCGGTAAATGTTGAAACGGATATTTCAAGAGGAATGCCGATATTTGATGTTGTAGGACTTCCTGATGCTGCCATAAAAGAATCAAGAGACAGAGTCCGTTCCGCAATAAAAAACAGCGGATTTGAATTTCCTATAGGCAGAATAGTAGTAAATCTTGCTCCTGCCGATATAAAAAAAGTAGGTTCTATTTACGACCTGCCGATACTTATGTCGATACTGCTTGCAAACGGCAGTATCTTATTTGACAGCAAAGTATGTGCATTTATAGGTGAAGTATCACTCAGTGGAGATATACGACCCATAAATGGTGTGCTGCCTATGGCTATTGCCGCAAAGGAAAAGGGGATCAGGACATTTTTTGTACCGGCACAAAATGCGGCAGAGGGGGCTGTTGTACAGGGAATTGATGTCATACCTGTAAAAAATGTGTCTGAACTTGTGAGACATCTTGAGGGCAAAGCGTTGATACAGCCTGCAAAGCCTCTCACCTCACCAAATACTCATGCTTTATATGATATAGATTTTTCAGATGTAAAAGGACAGTATGAAGCTAAAAGAGCATTGGAAATCGCAGCAGGCGGAGGACATAATGTTCTTCTTATAGGCAGTCCGGGGGCTGGAAAATCCATGCTTGCAAAAAGAGTTCCCACTATACTTCCAGAAATGACATTCGATGAAATGATAGATACATCCAAAATACACTCAATAGCCGGAATACTGCCGAATAATGTTTCACTTGTAACAGAAAGACCTTTCAGAAGTCCGCATCATACTGTTTCCCCTGCCGGACTTACAGGCGGAGGAACTATCCCCCACCCCGGTGAAATATCTCTTGCACATAACGGTGTCTTATTTTTGGACGAACTGCCCGAATTCAATAAAAATACTATGGAAATACTTCGTCAGCCTCTTGAAGATGGTATTGTTACCATATCCCGTGTCAACGCAACACTGAGTTATCCTTGTTCAATAATGCTTGTATGTGCAATGAACCCCTGTCCGTGCGGTTATTACGGTCATCCCACTAAAAAATGTACCTGTTCTCAGAAAAATGTAAGTCAGTATCTTTCAAAAATATCAGGGCCTCTGCTTGACAGAATAGACCTTCATGTAGAAGTACCTCCTGTTGATTTTGATAATCTTGCATCAAAGGAAAAAGCGGAATCATCAGAGGAAATAAAAAAACGTATTGATAAAGTACGCAATATACAAAACGAGCGTTTCAAAAATACCAAAACGACCTGCAATGCCCGAATAAAAGCCGCAGATCTGCAAAGATTCTGTCCTATGGATGACGATGCACGCTCCACAATAAAACAATCATTTGATGTTTTAGGACTTTCCGCAAGGGCATATGACCGCATACTTAAAGTTGCAAGAACCATTGCCGATATGGATAATTCCGAAGTAATACATCGTGAACATATCTACGAAGCCATTCAGTACCGCAGTCTTGACAGCAAATATTGGGTCAGCTGAGTCCGGAGTGCAAATTTTGTTTTGATCTGTCAGTATTTTTTCGGGACATTACTAATGTGAAAGGAATGAATGTTTTGGCTGTTCAAAAAAAACATTATGATATTGAAAAACAAGGTCAATGTGATTTCTTTGACAACTACAGAATAGATTATCAGGGGGATAATTCCATACTTGTAGATAATACCGATGGTGTTTATCATGGCAATATTATGGAGTTTAAGCTGAACATAAATAATACGGGTAAAGTTCTGTTTCAAGCTGTCAAATATCTTTCCCGTATGCGTATAAAAGGCGAATCCGTACCTGCAAGGATATTGCTTATAGACCTTAATGCAGCAAAGGTATATGTTTATAATTCCATTGATTATATCGATGATATTCAAAAAGTTTATATCGGAGCATCTTCAAAGGGTAATGATACGTTTTCAAAGCCCGTAACACCTGTTGCAGAGTATGATTATATGAATATGGACGATTCTGCAGAGGTTCAGAAGCTTCTTATCAATAAGACAGAAAATAATACAGACTGGTATATACCAATCGACATTAACGAGGATTGTATAGTAGGATGGGGAGAAAGATATTATCGTGAAATTCCCAAAGCAACCAAAGGTGATTTTCTTGGTGACGGAACAGGCAAGATAAATCTTAAAGGTGAAATTCGTGACCCGAAACATTTTGAGGGTCTTATCAATCCCTATACAGAACCTACAAATGAAAAATTCAAGTATCTGATGGATTGTCTTAATGACCGTCTGAACAAAAAGGATTTAGGTGCATTCTATACTCCTGCTCCCTATTGTCAGAAAGCAGCAGAGCTTGTGGAAATAGCTGTCGGTAGAGTTCCCGACGGTAACGATTACATAATTCTTGACAGATGTGCAGGAACAGGTAATCTTGAAGAAGCCCTGCGTGGAAAATATGATAAAAACGGTGAGGAACTTATAACTCACTGTGTTGTATCCACATATGAATATTACGAGTATAAAGTGCTTCTGGAACGTATTGGTCAGGATGTAAGAAATATTATCCCTCCCACAGAAGTAAATATTGTATATCAAAACGGCAAGGTATCAAATGCCGATGCTATGACTAAGGATTATATTGACAATCCTCTGATCAAAAAGTATGCAGACGACCCGAAATGCACCATAATACTGTTTGAGAATCCTCCATATTCAGACAGTTCGTCTATCACGTTTTCCGAAGCAGGCGATGTCAGCAAAAGAGCAAAAACCTCCAAATCGGATAAGTATGTTGTCAATGAATTTAAAGATAAGGCATTACCTTCACTGAATGAACAAAGAGGTTCTGCAAGAGAAAGTTCCAATTTATTCATCTGGTCGGGTTTTGAATATTATTTAAGACAGCCCGCAGACAGCTATATTGTTTTTTCGCCTGTTAAATATTTTAAAAATGTCGGTTTACCCAAAAAGGTAATGCTTAAAGGATTTGCATTTAACCGCAAATATTTTCATGCAACAGACAGCGTTATTTCCTGTGTATTATGGTCAAACCAAGACGATACGCTGACAAATGAATGGCTGCTTTTTGTTTTTGATATTGATGATAATAAAATCGTTGAATGTAAAGAACAGCCAGTCCTGACAATAAAATTATCAAAGGGCAGTGTAGCAGACTTCAACGATAAGCGTGTATTTTCAGATGATGTAAGGTCAAATGTAATTTGTAATTCTGACGGAACAGAACTTATCGGTTGGTCTCACAAAACCAAAACATCCGTTTATAACGATAATATCATTGCATATATGGCAGCAAACGGATATACGGCAGATGTAAAACACCGCTATCTTATGAGGTGCGGTTACAAAACGGGTATAGAACAATCCTTTGGCTTTATGTTACGCAAGGATAATTATTTATACAAACTGCCTATGTGGGTATCTAAAATGTTTCCGCAGGATGCATGGTATGAAAAAGATGTATATAACAATACGTCTGACGGCGGAGAAAAATATACCCATGACCCTGTATTCCTGAAAAGATGCCTTATATATACCTGTCTTTCCAATCAAAACAAATGTCTGTCATTTATCGGATCTGACAGTCGTTATTATCGTAATGAACTTTGTCTTGACACAACTAACGGTAATACAGCAGCGTCTGCCGATCTTGACTTAATGACTATGGACGAAGAAGAACAGAAGCTTATTGATCTTTGGAAAAATATTATGGCAGAAGCAAAAAAAACAGCTAATTACAATTCTATGATGACCTATGGTGTATATCAGATAACAAGAGAGCTTAATACATTTCACGAAGAAGGTACAGGGAATTCAAGAAAAAAAGTATATGATTATCCTAACCTTAACGGGTATCTTGTATCTCTGCGTGAAACTTTGAAAGCCTATTATAAAAACTGTATTACAGATAAGATGTTTGAATATGAATTATTGAAATAAAGAATTTTCAAATCAGGAGATGAATCCATATGTTCGCAATAGATTGCCATGACCATGTTTATAACAGAAGAATAGCCCCTCTTGCCGTACAAAGTGTAGGTCAGTTTTACGGAGTTGATATGAATTGTACGGGAGTTTCGGACGAGCTTATAAAAATTTCACAAACTTCACCGATCAAAAAATTCGTTATCAATGCTGTGGCTCTTAGTCCCTCGCCTGTTAAAAAGCTTAATGATTTCATAGCAAAGGAATGTGCCGCTCACCCCGAATTCACAGGACTCGGAACACTTCATCCAGATATGAACAGACCCGAGGATGAAATTGAACGCATTATTTCTTTGGGACTTAAAGGAATAAAGCTTCACCCTGACAGTCAGAATTTTGATATGGACTGCAAAAATGCCATGAAGATATATGAAAAGCTTCAGGGAAGACTGCCGGTACTTATGCATTGCGGAGATCATCGTTTTGACCGCTCACATCCGAGCAGACTTGCAAAAATCCTTGATACTTTTCCCGATCTTACTGTAGTTGCCGCACATTTCGGAGGCTGGTCGATATTTGACGAGGCTGTTCCCTTTGTCAAGGACAGGAAATGTTATATGGATATTTCAAGCTCTTTCCCCTTTATCGGCAAAGAAAAGGTACACAAGCTGATATGCCTTTACGGAGCAGAAAGGCTTATGTTCGGCTCTGATTTTCCGATGTGGGATCCTGTAAAGGAATACCGGAATTTTATTGAACTTCCTCTCACCACCGAACAGCAGGAGCTTATCCTCTGGAAAAATGCCGCAAAGGTATTCAATATCGAATTTGACCCGAAAAATTATAAATAAAAAATCAACGACTGCCAATTTTACGGCAGCCGTTTTGTTATATATCAAACTTTTGTTGTAGCAGTGGTAACAACACTTTTACCCGAATACATATTTACATTTGCTCCGTTTTTAAGGAGAAGTGTAGCGTTTTTCGCACCCACTATTACAGGCTTGTTAAGTGCAAGGCATACGATAGCGGCGTGAGAATCAGCTCCGTCTGTTTCGGTTATGATACCTGCACATTTTTTCATTATGGGAAGGAGATTATTGTTTGTTTCTTTTATAACAAGTATTTCTCCCTCTTTAACATTCAGCAGTGCTTCTTCTTCGCTTTTGCATACAGCTAAATGTCCGTGTGCACTGAGATCATTTATTATGGTAGTACCGCTGCAAAGGATATTTCCCACAAGATGAACTTTCATAAGGTTAGTAGTACCCGAAACTCCGAGCGGCACACCTGCTGTCAGAACAACAAGATCTCCGTTTTTAAGAAGTCCCTTTTTCTGTGCAACATCTGTAACATGGTCGATAAGTTCGTCTGTATTATCCTTTTCCTCTATCATAACAGGGCATACACCCCATGACATATTCATCTGTCTCCATACCTTTTCACTTGGTGTACCACCTATTATCGGGCTTGATGGGCGGTATTTTGAAAGCATACGGGATGTGCTTCCGCTCTTTGATACAGTGATTATCGCACTTGCACCGAGGTCATGTGCAGTTGTGCAGGTAGCGTGTGATATTGCAGATGTAACATCGGGACGTTCATGCATATCAAGCTTATTGAAACGATCAATATAATTTATGTTCTTTTCTGTTTCAACAGCAATATTAGCCATTGTCTTTACAGCCTCTACAGGATAAGCACCCGCAGCAGTTTCTCCGGAAAGCATTATAACACTTGTGCCGTCATATATTGCATTTGCTACATCCGTAGCCTCTGCTCTTGTGGGGCGGGGGTTCTTTATCATAGAATCAAGCATCTGAGTTGCGGTTATTACCGGCTTATCCGAATTGCGTGTTTTGCGTATAAGCATTTTCTGAAGTATCGGTATTTCTGCAAGGGGTATCTCAACACCAAGATCTCCTCTTGCTACCATGATACCGTCCGAAACACGAACAATATCATCAATATTATTAATACCGTCTTTATTTTCAATTTTTGCAATTATGCGTATATCCCCTCCCCCGTTTTCTTCAAGGAAGGCTGTCATTTCATTTATATCATCTGCAGAGCGTGTAAATGATGCGGCAACAAAATCAACATCCTGTTCTATACCGAAAAGAAGATCTTTTTTATCCACATCACTGAGAAACGGCAGAGAAAGTGTTATATCAGGTACATTTATTCCCTTGTGCGATGAAACTGCACCACCGTTATTTACTATACAGGTGATTTCCGTATCAGTTTTTTCCTTTACTTCCATTTCGATAAGACCGTCATCGATAAGTATCTTTGTGCCTATCTTAACATCGGCAGGAAGTCCGCTGAAAGTTATGGAACAGCCGTTTTTATCACCGTCACGAGGAGTTGTATAGAGTACAAAAGTCTGTCCCTGTTCAAGAAATACTTTTTCGGGGAAATTTCCTGTGCGTATCTCCGGCCCTTTTGTATCAAGAAGAATAGCAATAGGCATATCAAGTTCCTTACGAAGCTTTTTGACCTTTTCGATCTTAGCTCTATGTTCGTCATATGTACCGTGTGACATATTTATTCTTGCCACATCCATACCTGCAAGCATAAGCTTACGAAGTACATCTTCATTTTCCGTAGCAGGTCCGAGTGTACATATTATCTTTGTTTTTCGCATAAATGATCTCTCCGTTCATAAAAAATATTGCAATTACATCATACAACATTATCTGTCTTTTTACAAGCACATAATCAAAATTCGGTTTTCATATGGTTGAACATTGAATTATAGCGTGTTATAATATTCAGGTAAAATATTTTTGAACAGAGGTAAACAAATGATTTATAATAATATTCTTGAAGCAATGGGTCATACCCCGATAATACGTCTTAACCGCATGAACAAGCCGGGAAATGCGGAAATACTTGTAAAATTCGAGGGACTTAACGTGGGCGGTTCAATCAAGACCAGAACTGCATACAATATGATAATCAATGCTGAAAAGCAGGGCAGAATAAACCCAAACACCATAATTGTTGAGCCTACAAGCGGAAATCAGGGTATCGGACTTGCACTTGTAGGAGCGGTAAGAGGATATAAAACAATAATCATAATGCCCGATTCGGTAAGTGAGGAACGCAGAAAGCTTGTACGTCATTATGGTGCGGAGGTTATTCTTATACATGATGACGGAGATATAGGAAAGTGCATACAGAAATGTCTTGATACCGCACTCGAAATGCAGGCAAATGACCCGAATGTATTTGTACCCCAGCAGTTTGAAAACGAGGATAATACAAACGCACACAAATATTTTACTGCACTTGAGATACTTGAACAGACCGCCGGAAAAATAGACGGTTTCTGTTCCGGTATAGGTACGGGAGGTACTATCACCGGCATAGGTGAAACACTTAAAAAACAATATCCCGATATGGAGATATGGGCAGTTGAACCGGAACACGCCGCCATCCTTGCAGGCGGTACAGTCGGCACACATTTACAAATGGGCATAGGCGACGGAATTATCCCTACAATACTGAACACCTCAATATATGACCATATACACATCGTAACAGACGAGGACGCTATCCATACCTCAAAACAGCTTGCTGAACTTGAAGGCATAATGTGTGGTATTTCAAGCGGAACGAATGTTGCAGCGGCACTTAAACTTGCCGAAAAGCTTGGTAAAGGCAAAACTGTTGTCACCATTCTACCTGATACTGCCGAAAGGTATTTTTCAACGCCACTATTTGATTAACCTGATAAAAGCGAAAAAAGCTGTTGTGCCTGTAAAAAGCACAACAGCCTTTTTTATTTAAGATAAAAATTTTACTCAACCATCAATCTTTAATTGAATTGCAGTTGCCGGATCGCCGTCTACAGTTACTTTTATGGAGGTGATTATGCCTGTTCTGCTTTCAACAATGGCATTTGCAATCTTGTCCTCAACTTCCTTGCGGATAAGGTTACGAAGATCTCTTGCACCGCTCTGTCCGCCGTATGCTTTCTTTGCAAGATACTTTCTTGCTGCATCGTCATAGCTGAATTCAATTCCCTTTTCGGTGAGTGCAGCAGTGTATTCATCAAGCATAAGCTTGCTTATGTCAAAGAAATCATCTTCGGTCAGCTGTCTGAATACGATAATTTCATCCACACGGCTGAGAAATTCGGGGCGGAGGAATTCTGAAAGTGCTTTTCTTACTTTTTCATTTGTAGCCTCTGCCTGTGTCTTTGCAAAGCCCAAAGCACTTTCTCTGCGTTCACTTCCTGCATTTGATGTCATTACTATAACAGTATTGCTGAAATTAACCTTTCGTCCCTGTGCATCTGTCAGAACACCCTCGTCAAGTATCTGTAAAAGGATATTCAGTACATCGGGATGTGCCTTTTCAATTTCATCAAACAGCAGTACGGAATAGGGTCTTCTTCTTACCTTCTCTGTTACCTGTCCTGCTTCTTCATATCCTACATAGCCCGGAGGAGAACCTATGATCTTTGAAACCGAATGTTTCTCCATAAATTCGGACATATCAAGACGGATAAGCGTTTCAGGTGTATTGAAAAGCTCGGTGGAAAGCACTTTTACAAGTTCTGTTTTTCCTACACCTGTCGGGCCTACAAATATGAATGATGCCGGTCTTCTTCTCGGACTTATCTGTACACGACTGCGTTTTACCGCTGCTGCAAGAGCATCTACCGCTTCATCCTGACCGATGACCTTTGATTTAAGTACATCACCAAGATCGGCAAGCTTATTAAGCTCGTTTTCTCTTACTTTTGAAGCAGGAATACCTGTCCAGAGTTCTATAACATGGGCTATATCTTCTTCTGTTACTTTAGTGAATATTTCATCTTTATTTATTTGGGCTAATTCTTTCTCAGTTTTGGCAACTTCATATTTTGCATTTGCTACCTTTTCAAAGTCAATATCACTTTCGGACTGAAGCCTGTCAAGTTCTTCATTAAGTTCATTGAGCCTGTCTGATAATTCCTCGTATTCATCAAGCTTTGTATTTCTTATAGCTGCATAAGTACATGATTCATCTAAAAGGTCGATGGCCTTATCTGGCAGGAATCTGTCTGTGATATATCTTTCGGACAAAACAACTGTCTTTCTGACTATATCATCATCCATACTTACTCTGTGGTAATCTTCGTAATAATTCTTTACACCGAGGAGAACCTCTACCGTATCCTGAATTGAAGGCTCAGCAACTGTTACAGGCTGGAATCTTCTTTCAAGAGCTGCATCCTTTTCAATATATTTTCTGTATTCATTGAATGTTGTAGCTCCTACAACCTGAATTTCTCCTCTTGAAAGAGCGGGTTTCATTATATTTGCGGCATTCATTGAGCCTTCGGAATCTCCGGTTCCTACAAGACTGTGAACTTCATCGATGAAAAGGATAATATTTCCTGCATCCTTAACTTCGTTGATAAGACCTTTTATACGGCTTTCAAACTGACCTCTGAACTGTGTGCCTGCAACAAGTGCAGTCATATCGAGCAGTTGAATTTCCTTATTTTTAAGTCTGTGCGGTACGTCTCCTGCCGCTATCTTCTGTGCGAGACCTTCTGCAATAGCTGTTTTACCAACACCCGGTTCACCTATAAGACATGGGTTATTTTTTGTACGTCTTGAAAGTATCTGAATAACTCTGTCTATTTCCTTTTCTCTGCCGACTATTCTGTCAAGCTCACCGTCAGCAGCACGTTTTGTAAGGTCGGTGCAGTATGCATCGATATGTTTTCTTGGTTTGCGGCGTTTTGGCTGCTCGTTTTTTTGTCTGCGGCTGTCTGAATTCTGTGATTTATCTTTTCCGTTAAGCTTTTCACTCGGGTCTTTTGAATTGAAAAGATTCTTGAAAAACGGAGGAAAAGTAGGAGCTCCGCCGGGACTGAAACTATCGTCATCACTGTCTTCGGAATCATCTCCGTCAATGCCAGCAAATTCTTCAACTTCTTTAAAAATATCAGAATCCATTATCCCGTCCATCTGATCCTGAAGCTGTTCTATATCATCTTCACTTATACCCATTTTTTCCATTATTTCAGTAACAGGTTTCATCCCCATTTCTTTAGCACACACAAGACAATAACCCTTTGAACCGGCACTGGGATTATTAGCGTCCGAAACAAAGACAACAGCGGGTCTTTTCTTGCACTTACTACATAACAAACTCATATTTTCATATCTCCCTTCACCTTTGTTTACTGTACACATTATCAGTGTACATTATATGATACCATATTTTCAGTATAATTGTCTACTAAAAAATAAAAATATTATTTTTAAATCCGCAATAAATTGTATTCTTAAATAATAAAGTCTCCCCTTTGTAATTTAAAAGGGGAGATAATTATTATGAATTAATTATTACGGATATTATCTGGTCAGGAACATTCATATTATATATGTATCGGTATAAAAACGAGTGATCTATACCCATACGCAAAGCTTTTGATGATTCCTCGGGCAGAAATACCATAAGTATATAAAGCACAAAAGATAAAACCATTATTATTACTAACGCCGCAAGCACTCCAAGTACGGCACCGGCTATTTTATTCGGTGTACTTAATCCGGAAAGATCAATTGCAGTTGTCAGACCTTTTGTAACTATTGAAATGACAGCAACACATATTGTATAAACCGCTATTGCAAGAATGACCGTTATAAGTCTGAGTGTTGCAGGTCTTATCATTTCCTCAACAAGCTCGGCAGCCGATAATGGAGAAGAACCTATTGCAACAGCAATATCTTTTTTTGTAATATTCATCATTGAAAGAATGTTTCTCAGATATTCGGGACAATTATCTACGAGTCCGGAAGCAATATCTGCTGTTGTTACTCCAAGATCTTCAAAAGGCGTACAGTCCGTAAGAAAATCGATCAGTTTCTTTTGTATGAAATTTATATAAATATGTTCCGCAAGCAGAGAGCCTGCCACAGCAGCTGCAATGGCAGATATTGCTGAACCGAAGAAATGTACAAGTATATTGACAACGCCTCTTTTATAGCCGTTGAATATAAATAAGGCAGCCACCACCACAACAATTACATCCAAAGCAATATTCAATTAAGATACCCCCATATCAAAGTCATAATTCAACATCGTTTTCATTTCCTTCGTTATTATAGGTATAGTTAAGACCGTAGGTTGCAAAGCCCTGTTTAAAAAGTCTGTTTGCATCATCATATTTTGTATACATGGTATAGCCGAACATTATGACAGCTATCATTGTATGTCCTTCTACTGTGGCGGAACAGACAACAGATGTTCCTGCTTCATCTGTAAACCCTGTTTTTATGCCGTCACAGAATTTTGAATAGTATGAGCTTTCAGGATCAAGCATTTTATTTGAATTTGTCCAGTAAAGAGTTGACGGTTTATAAACTTCCTCTTCTTCACTGCTTTCATCAGCATTTTCAGAAATCTCTCCGCTTTCGTCAGAAGAAACTACTGAACTATCTGCAGAACTTTCGGCACTGCTGCCTGTATCCGCACTGCTTTCGGAATTACTGCTTTCTGTTGTACTTGTTTCGTCATATATGACATCCCATTCTGCCTCGAACTTACCAAAAGAATTTTTCACAAGAGGTACTGTACGGGCATAAGCTGCTATTCTGGCTAAATCCTCGGCTGAGGTGTAATGGTCATCATCATGCCATCCGTCAGGAGTAACATAATGCGTACCCTTACATCCTATTTCTGCGGCAGCTTTATTGACCAGCTCCATAAAAGTTTTTACAGCTTCTTCATCCGAAAGGTCATTATTCCCCGTATACATTCTTGCGGCATTTACAGCAATGGTATATGCTGCATCATTTCCAGAAGGCAGCATAAGAGCATCCATAAGCATTTCAAATGTGAGCTTCATACCTTTGACAAGCCCTGCCGTACTTGAATCCCAGTTTATAAGCTTTATTTCATCACCAACGGTAATAACTGTTTCGGGAGGTATTATTTTGGCACCTACAATTGCAGTAAGCATTTTTGTTGTACTGGCGGGATAGCATTTATCGCTGCCGTTTTTCTCGTACAATATCTTATCTGAGGTGACATCATACAGAACAACATATTTTGAAGATATTTGTTTATCGAGTGTATCGGTAACATTCTTTGAAAATACTTTTTTATCAACTTTAAAAGCACCTGTCGGCTCAAGCTTGAATTCGGAACTGTTTGACGATTCTTCCGGTTCGGCAGCAACAGCAGGAACAGAGCTTTCTACTGTATAAAAGGATTCCTGAGAGCTTTCAGCCGCAACAGGTGCACTGTTATGGCTAAATGCACCTGCAAGTGCAGCTACTCCTGCACACCCTCCCAAAAGTACGATAACACTTAGCACTATCGGAAAAATATTTCTGCTTTTCTTCTTCGGAATCTGAGAGTTATTTTGCTGAACTCTTTTTTGACCAGTTTGTGTTTGAACCGGTCTTTGAGTTTTTTTATCCGGCACAGTTTCTGTTTTTACTGTTTTCTGAGGTCTTTTCGGAATATCGTTTGACGAAAAATTCTCAAGAGCCGCATAGACATCTATATATTCTTCGTCTTTTTTATTATTATCAGGCATTATAGATTACATCTCCTGTCATGTTATTATAAAAACACACTATATATTATGCCATTATTCTCTCCTTACTGTCAATCGGAATTCTGCTACAATATTTTTTAGTTTTTTATGTTTTTTCATATAAAAACTTATTCACGAAAACATACCTGAATATATTTGTTTTACATATTGACTTCCAACCGGGAAAAATTTATAAAAGTTTATACAATTCCTTGAAAAACAGCTTAAAATATTGTAGAATAGATTCATGCAGTTATGCTCCGCTGTAATTTCCGGCGGTTATATCTGATGCAACAATATGTGTCATAAC
>Ga0326511_10002890_pt1 | contig 13874 bp, 19 predicted proteins | sample 0_2496_0518_D_FD_203701 | JGI IMG/M metagenome (GOLD analysis project Ga0326511, IMG submission 203701) | Bovine rumen microbial communities from UC Davis, California, United States - 0_2496_0518 | ecosystem: Host-associated > Mammals > Digestive system > Stomach > Rumen | place: USA... | reverse complement strand
CTCGGCAGCAGCACAGATTGCTTGCCAGTGGGTAAAGATGAGTCCGACCGGCACATTGCTGATGGGATGGTATCAGGAAGGTCCTCTACTGACCGAGGGTATCATCGTTATGGATGACGATACGCCCATATTTACTGCGGATAGGTCGTATATCACAGGAACTTTCCCGGCAACTACGCAGGACATGATAGATGGCAACATTTGGAACACGAATGTCCATCGCATGGCTGAGATAAGTCGTGAGAATATCGCTGCTGATGATGTGGTTATCACTGGAACGAGAGTGACCTATACCGGAGAAGAGTCCGATGAGGAAGTTCTCTTCGGTGATGAAGGATATGTAATCTCAATAGAAGGAAACCCATTGGTAGATGCCGGATCCGCTTCAACAGTCGCACAGATGCTTGGGGAAGCACTGATAGGACTTACGTTCAGACCAATGGAGCTTTCCATCCTGTCTGATCCTACTATAGAAACCGGTGACAGAGCATACGTTATTGATATCAGACAGCGTACTTACGTTACCTACATCAATAACCTGTCGTTTACTGCCGGCAACTATGAGGCAGTATCCTGCGAGGCTGAGACTCCGGTCCGCAACAACATGCGGAACCTGTCCGTACAGACGCAGAACTATCAGAAACTCCGACAGGGCATCCAGTCAAATGCGGCTGAGATCCAAAGCGTCTATTCGGATTTATCTCAGCAGATAAGCGGTATTACTGGTGACTATGTCTCATCGGAAGAATTCACCGAATACCAGGAAGACATTAATTCTCAGCTTGCAGACATTCGCTCTGAGATCCAGGGCAATATCGAGCAGTGGTTTGGAGCATACGTTCCGACTGGCAGTAACGCACCTGCTTCTGATTGGACTACAGAAGCACTGAAGGAACAGCACCAGGGTGACCTGTTCTTCGACACAACGACCGGATACTCTTACAGATGGTTGAACATCAATTCCGCATGGCAGTGGGTGATGGTATCCGATACCGATATTCAAACTGCAATAGCACAGTCAAATGAAGCCATCACGCTGGCTAACGTCAAGAGACGGTGCTTCACTTCACAGCCGGTTCCTCCTTATGACATGGGTGACATTTGGATGCAAGGTCCGAATGGTGACATCCTTGTCTGCACATATGGGTCCGGAAGACAAAGCGGGGCGTCATTTGTTGAAACGGACTGGGAGAAGCGGAACAAATATACGGATGATACAGTCGCAGACCAGGCACTGAGCATCGCACAGAACCACACGCACAGCCAATATGCTCCGAGCAACTACGTGCCAACCAATGTGAATACCTACAACAATGGCTCCAGACGTGGCATTGGAACAGGCACTGATAATGGCGAGCGTGTATCTGTTATCAGGACCAGTGATACGGTCGGCAGGCTTGTTGTTAACGGACAGTTTAATGGTAACACTTATGCCAACTACTATACCTCGATGACATCTTCAGATAAACGTCTGAAGAAGAACATCAAGGATACAGAGATAAAAGATGCTCTCAGAGTAATCGGTCAGATGCGGTTGCGGTCCTTTGACTGGATAGATGACCGGCATCAGCAGATTGGATTTATTGCCGATGAACTGGAGCAGATAGATGCTTCCCTTGCTGTGGGAGGCGGAACTGATAAAGATGGAACAATGATAGCCAAGTCCGTTGAGGTCCTTCCTCTGATTGCGTATCTCACCAAAGGCATACAAGAGCTTTCGGCACAGGTGCAGGATCTGACAGAGCAGGTCATCAAGTTGGAATGCGAACTGGCAGACAAATAAGAAAGGAGTGCGGATATGGCTGAAGTAACTGGGCAGCGGATAGTCAATTTCGTTGAGACAACTAATCCGAGTAATCAGGACTATCTAGCTACAGATAACGCCAATAATGGCAACAGAAAAATAAGCTACGTCACACTTTCAGACAAGGTGCTGGATAAGCTGTCAACCAAGACGTTTAGCCTGGATGGAAGTAACAAAACGGTGCTGGATGCCTTGGCAGAGCTTTTCCTCGCTGATGACACGTTAAACGCTAGAATTGATAGCATTATCACTCCTAGTGGTGCGCCATCGCTTGATGAACTTATTGATGTAAGAACGAACTTCCTTGGGATTACTTATGGGTCTGCCGGTGAGGCTGTTAGGCAGAGCGATATGCTTCTGAGCGGGTATGAAAATGCACAGGCAGATGTCGTTACTGGGATGAAACTCGTTGACCCCACTACGATCCCAGAACAGTTTGACACGTACTCAATTGACATAGGCAGTTTTAAGGGCGGAACACTTGCGCTCACATTCAATTACAGTCACGGTTTAGCATTGAATGGTCAGAACCTGGCGTACCTTGAGTCGTTATGGGGTATCAAGGTATCGAATACTAAAACGCCTACAACAAGCGGTGGAACTGCAATTCCTTCCGGCCTACATGATACGTGGGATAACACGGGAACATACAGCGCATATAGATACTATAAAGACGACCACTTTGTTTACAGATGGGTGTGTTCGCTTCCGATCCCTGATGATGTCGCATACAACTATCTTTGGATATCGGTCCCTAATGAAAAATATTGGGACCAAAGCTGGAGTGGTGGAACTACATTTTTGAGACAGCCAAATCTCGGTGGATATGGTGATTTGCCAAGCACATCATACACATTTGCTGATCCTAATAATGATGGCAATATCGTTATCTCATAAGAAAGGAGAAACGACATGATTACATACAATGTTACGGACTACGAAATCCGTGAAGGTGGAGTGAAGGTCCAAGAGATCTCAGGTTTCTGCCTGTCATCCGATACCAAGCCGACATCCGGCATCGCCAACGGTTCAATCCTGACTGAGATGAATACCGGGAAGGTTTTCCTGTTCAATGAAGCAGGCAAGGCCTGGGTGGAATTCGGCGTCTATTAAGGAGGTGCAGATATGTTTGATCTCGCATCTTATTTCATGGGCCTCATAAAAGGCCGGAAACAGGGAGCCAAAGACGTTACCATTGATGGAGATGGTTACGAGTATACGGACAGCAACACGGACGGTCACATTGTTATTACGGAGGTGACTAACTAATGGCTAATATACCATTAAAGACAATCAAGTTCCCAGGGCTTGATGATACTTACACGGTTCCGCAGGTGGACAATACCTTGTCCGTGACCGGTGCTGCTGCGGATGCGAAGAAAACCGGGGATGAGCTTACTGAACTAAATGAACGTTTGCGTCTCCTTGTCGATAATGTTCCTAATACTGTTCAGACATACACATTCACTAATGGTTCAGTGTCGAAAGTGGAACATAAAAACGGAAATACATTAATTCGCTCTGACGTTTTCACATATAGTGAAACAACCATTACGGAAACACGAACATTGAATACTGGTGACGTATTAACGATAGTAACAAATCTTACGACACTGGAAACAACCGTTACCTATACGGCGGCATAACGAAAGGAATTTGCTATGGGAGTAAGTATTTGGGAAGGCAGTAAAGCACAAGCCTTAATTGATGCAATTAATAACACTCAAAAAGTTGATAAACAGCAGGGTGAAGAAAACGCAGGGAAGGTTTTGACAGTTGGTGGTGATGGTATTGTGACGCCAATGAATAGCACAATATCTACCGATGTCAAAAACGCATTACTAACTTGTTTTCGGCATGTAGCATGGATTGATGAAAATGGACAGGATTTTTATGATGCTTTAGAAGCGGCGATGTCCGGAACACCTGTGCCTACTTACAGTCACACATTACGCTATAAGGCGAGTAATGGTGTTATTCTGTCACAAACCGAGGGGTTTGAAGTTGCAGGTGGTTCGCTTGAGGGGTTAGAGGAAACCATAACAAATAATATACTAAATATAACACTTCCAGCAACTGCTACTAACTACAAGATGATAAGACTTGCGGATTATGATTATGCAAGTTTTTCAAAGGCAAGGATTGCTTGCAGGTATAGGATTAATGCTATAACTAGAAACCGAGATGAATCCGGACTTGCGTTAAGTATTAAAGCAGGGACATCGTGTGCAGGTTTATTTATGCATTATCCGCAAACTGGTTCCACTATTTATTTTGCCACACGTGACTCAGGCAATGTTGTTCATGATAACGTCAAAACCATAACACTTGGAACATGGTATGATGTTGAACTGCTTATTGATAATGGTGTGCAAACCATCAAGGTTGATGGGGATACAATATATACTGGAGCAGGGCATACATACTTAAAATCTAGCGGATTCTTGTTTACCAAAACACAGGGCGAAGGTGTACTTGATGTAGACATTGACAACGCTGTTTTTCAATGGAATTAAATCACATGAGGTGATACGGCATGATATATTCAATTAGTGGAAAAGGCATTAATAATGCCTATAATCATTCCGGGATAATACAAGAATCTGCGTATGATATTGATGGAAACAAAGTCCATTATTCCCCACAACCGAAAGACCCATATTTAAGTGGACGCTTGTTGTTATTTGAGGATGATTTTAGGGAAACAACACTTAACCGGGATTATTGGCGACCGGAAGTAGGGCATATTCGTGGCAACCAATCGGATTTTTATACGGCATCCAATGTATATATCGAAAACGAAAAATTAGTCCTTCTTGCAAAATATAACAGATATTTAAGTTATGATTGGACAATCGGCAGTGTAACTGGAGTCGGTATGAAATCGTGGATGTTTGGGCGTTTCGAAGCCAAAATGAAATGCCCACGTGTTGATGGTAACAACACGGCGTTCTGGTGTATGCCGAATTTTACAAGACAGACATATACTAATGAAGAAGGTGTTAGAGAATACATAACGCAAGTTGACGGATTTTATACTCCAATGGATGAATATAATTGGACGTATGCAAGCGAAATTGATATTGTGGAAACGCTTGGAACCAACAATAATCCACAATGTAATTTGTGGGATAACTGGATGCAATCGTTTGGTTTTGCTGAACTTTCGCAAAGTATTGATGTGGAACAATGGCATATATATAGTATGGAATGGACCGATACATACATAGCTATGTTTGTGGATGGCATAGAATACAAAAGGTGGACATTTGCCGACTATTCCGCTGATAGGGTTCGAGTTTTCAAAGAATATCCACAAAGTATAATTCTTGGAACCAGCATTAATAATATGGGAACGGACACTAAGGCTTATGTTGATTGGGTAAGAGTTTATGCGCCACAAAATGTCCAAAGTAAAATTGTAGAAACTGCGATTCATATTCAGCCAACATTAGAACTAAAAAAAGGTTATCGTGGATATATGGTGCCGTCTTTCACGCCATTTAACACATCTGACCAAACTGTTGTTTGGAGGTCTGATAATGAATCTATAGCGCAATGCGACCACGGACTTGTATTAGGAATTAATACTGGTCAAACAACAATATATGCTATTTCTCCGAATAACTACGCATCAGCATGTGTTGTGACAGTAGTAGAGCCGAGTTGATTTACGGCAGATTTTAATGACCCAAACAGAAAAGGAGATATCATGGAAACAGAATATTATCTTATCTGTCCCATATGCTTGAGGAAAGTAAGAGTCACAACAGCAACTGAAATCATTTGTCCGTACTGTCATATACATGTTTACTAAGTAAACAAAGACATGAAGTGAGGTTGTTAACATGGTAAAAGCGATTTTTATTATTTTCATTGTGTGTGAAGTTATTACTATAATTTGCAATGTTATCAACTGGTTTATTAAGAAGGACATAGAAAAGATGCTTTCTGAAAGTGCTGAAGAACGAATGAGGTTGATGGAAGAAAAAACCAAAAACGATAAGCCAGTAAGTAACTAAAGACCCATTTGTCTAAGTACTTTTTCTTGCGTTTCGTAAGGAGTCTATGATATACTACCCATAACTGAATAAAGAAATGGAGCCAGGTGGCTTCCGACCAAAGAAACAACACCTGACTCCCGCCCATTAAGGACAGGGATAGTATACCACGTCCTCTGTTCTTAATGCAACTAAGAACGGAGGTGTTTTTATGTGTACTTCTTTTACTGATGGTTTCTGCATGCGTATTGCCAGCAAGTTCTCCGATGAGCAAGTCCGATATCTGAAGGAGCAACTAGAGATCTATACGATGCAGTACGAAATCAAACCTGTCACAACAGACATCGTTGCTGTTGACTATCAGCTTCCACCGGAACTGGCACTCTTCCTGGCAGTCAAGAAACAGGACGGCAAGATGAGCAAACGGTCCTATGAGCAGTACTACTCTTGCCTGAGTAAGATGCTGTTCGACCTGCGGTTGCCGCTGAGTGCTATCACAGTAAACCATCTCAGGATGCACATCAGCAGGATCAGCACGGACAAAAGGAACGGCAAGCCTTTGTCTCAGAGTACACTTGACCAACGGAAGAGTATCATTCGGTCCTTTTTTCAATGGTTGTACGAAGAGGAATATATCTCCAAAGATCCATCAGCACGGATCAAGCCGGTCAGAGCAGAGACTAAGCCGAGAGAAGCCTACCATGATACGCAGATCGAGTCGATACGGGATGCCTGCAAAACAGACAGGGACAGAGCGATTGTGGATCTGCTCACGTCTTCTGGAATTCGAATTGAGGAGTGTTCTCGCCTTGACCGAAAGGACATAGACTTGGACAGACGAGAAGTCAAAGTATTTGGTAAAGGCTCCAAGTATAGAACGTCCTTCATAGATGCTCGGACGGTTGTATCCATTAAGAAGTATTTCGCCACAAGGAAGGACAGTAATCCTGCCTTGTTTGTTTCTGAAAGAAGTCCACACGACAGAATCGGGACTGCTGGCATCAGACGGATGCTGCACAACATGGAAGATAGGACAACGGTCAAGGGACTCATCCCTCATCGTTTCCGCCACACCACGGCAACTGTTGCTATTACTAACGGCATGCCTATCGAGAGTGTTCAGGCGATGCTTGGTCACTCTCAAATCACGACAACCATGAGATATGCGCATGTATCGCACGATAAAGTCAAGCGTGACCACGATACTTACATGCGTCAATGACACAAATTAACGGGGAGCATCCGAAAGGGTGCTTCTTTTTCTTTACAACTAAATAAGGAGGTGTGCCACAATGGTATCAGTAGTCACGCTCATTGCATCCATTGTAGTAGCTATAGTAGGCAGTAACGGACTTTGGGCGTTCATCCAGTACAAGACAGACAGGAAAGACAAACAGAACGAGAAGATGGATAGCATCATCGAGTCGATCACAAAGCTATCTGAAAAAGTGGACGGAAATGCTGCGGTTCTGGCACGAACACACATACTTCGTTTTGATGACGAATTAATGAACGGAATTAACCATAGCCAGGAATATTTTAGGCAACAGTTGGACGATATTGACACCTATGAGAAGTATTGTGAAGGGCATCCGGATTTTCGGAATTCGTATGCGGTTTCTGCCATTAAGCATATCCGAGATACTTACCAGGCACTTCTGGAAAAACATGAATTCAAACACTGATACCAAGGAGGATGAGCATGAGCAATAAGACTTATGATACCCTTAAAGTAGTGGCACTGGTCCTTACTCCGATCCTGGCTTTCGCAGCATCTCTCGTCAACATATGGGGCATACCCTATGGGGAACAGATAGTAGCGACCTTGACGGCCCTGGATACTCTGATTGGTGCCATAGTGGTTGTAGCCAACAAGTCATACAAACCGCCGGAGGAACCGGAAGAGAAAACTGAATAATAATCGATACTGGGAGGGCAGGAATGCTCTCCCTTTTTTTGTTGGAGGTGGAAATGAGCTACAAGATAATCAACAAGATCTCCAGTAAGTATGTCCCTAAATGGGGCAACACGCATGAGTATATTGCCATCCATTATCTCGGAGTGGACGGCCAAAACTATGAGCTGGCATCGGATGGCACAGGAGCGCATTATACCATCTACTGGGACGGCACGATCTATCAGAGATGCAGTCATGACGCAATCGTATGGGCTGTAGGTACTGGTGGTGTGTATGAGCAGAAGCACCCGTATGCCAGGAATGCAAACACGATCTCCATCGAGATGTGCTGCCACTGTGATGGTAACAAACAGTCTGCCGAGGATCCGTACTGGTACTTTACGCAGGAAACACAGGAAGCATGCGTATGGCTAGTCCGTAAGCTGATGGCAGAATTAAATATCCCAGCCAAGAACGTGCTGAGGCATTTCGACATCGTCAACAAAACCTGTCCTGCGCCGTATGTACACAACAATGGTTACAAAGGATCCTGGACTTGGAGTCAATTCCTCGGACGCATAGGTGGAACTATCTACGACAATCTCTATAGGGTGAGGGCATCTTGGAATGATGAGAAGTCTCAGACCGGTGCCTACGAAGTCCTTGACCGGGCCATTGCGGATGCTAATGCACATCCTGGTTATTCTGTGTACGATGCCACTGGAAAATGCCTTTACACATCTCCCGATGCCGTTTCTGGTGCTGCCGGTATCGCAGATGCTAGTGGTGTGCCTAGCAGCAAAGAGCAGTTTATTGCGGAAGTAGCCAATATTGCAGTGGAACTTTATTCGCAGTATCAGGTACTGCCAAGTGTGGCTATCGGTCAGTGCTGCCTGGAGACCGGCTTCGGTATGGGTACGGACTCTCTTGAACTTGTGAAACGCAATAATCTGCTCGGTATGAAGGTTGACCTCATCAACTCCACATGGGAGTCCGTGTGGGACGGACAGGAGTTTGTGAAGCGCACACCTGAGTATTACAATGGCAAGCTGACATACATTAATGACCATTTCAGAGTCTACAAGGATTATCGCAACTGCATCGAAGACTACGAGAGGTTCCTGCTTGGAGTCAGAAACAACAAAGGCTACAAGTACTCCCGTCTTCGTGGCATGACAGATCCTGCTGCGGTCATCCATATCATCAGAATAGGCACTGGCACATCAGAGCATCCTGAAGGATATTGTACGGACCCGAATTATGAAACGAAGGTCCTCAACATTATCAAAGCCAACGACTTAACCAAGTACGACAAGATCGCAGAAGAGCATAAGGAGGACCCTGTCGAGATGAAATGGTATCGTGCTGCCAAAGAATACAAAGACGGTCAATACATCGAGCAGGTCGGTGCTTACGCAATCGCTGAGAATGCCATCATCGCAGCAAAGGCAGCCAAGGTGAAAGCATTCGACCCGGACGGCAAACAGATATATCCTGAGGTGCCACAGGCTGTCCTTGACCGGTATGTCGTTAGACGGAGATGGTCTGAGGAGAAATATCAGATCGGAGCATTTCATGAACTGAAGAACGCAAAGAAACTTGCAAAAGCAACCTGGGGATACAGAGTGTATGACCTGGAGAACCCCAAGAAAGCGGTATACACTCCGAAGCTCACAAGGGCGCAGAAACTGTGTGCAGCATACGTACGTCTTAACCAGTGGTTGGTCGATGACATTGCCAATGGCGTGGATTGGAGATATTACAATTCCGGTCACGTTTCCGAGAGCACGTTCTGGAAGACTAGGAAAGCCCACAAATACTATACTAATTGTATGGGCGGAGTTTCATTCGCCATGAAGGAAAGCGGCCTGCCTGCCTCTGCGTGTTCCTGGTACGGTCAAAAGGGTGGTGGCATCCGTTGGCTGAACAATCATGCGCAGGCGGATCTTGAGAAGTATGCGGATCTCATCAAGGTAGGAAATAAGACTCCGGCTCAACTTGAAAAGGAAGGAAAGCTCTGTCCTGGAGATATTCTTACCTTCGTTGCGCTTAATCATACTTGCGGATATCTCGGAAATGGTTTGTCCTATGACTCCGGTCACGCCTACTGCCATTCTCAAGGAGAGGGAGCACCGTTTGTGAAATGGGTAGGTCCTCTTTCTTGGGCGAACTATAAGGTGGGATACATAATTCGCATGAGATGAGAATCCGACTTTTTCCGTGATGCATCACATGATGCATTTTTCTTCAGAAACGGATAATAACATGTAAAATACCGCATAAACGTGTAACATGTTGTGAGTTATAAACCCGGTAAAATCAAGGCTTTCCGGGTTCTTCCCGAAAATCCAACATTTTTATAAAAATGTACTAATCGGGTTCAAATCCTGTTACCCGCATGCTAAAAGCCCCTAATTTAGGGGCTTTTTTTATTTCCGTGGTGCATTTTGTGATGCATACAGTGATGCATATCATGTTGCATAATTCTGAAAATAGTCATTCAGCTTTTTGTTCATCTGTTTTGACTGGTCGGACAGTGCATGTCTGTAAACCTGCTTCAAAACGCCATCATTTTTCCATCCGCCACGTTCCATGATGTAGGCATCTGGAATTCCCATAGCATGTTGAATTGATGCTGAGAAATGCCGGATGTCATGGAAACGGAACTTTGGCAGTCCAGCCTTTTTGAGCACATCTGCAAAGTGGTCGGATATCTGAGAAGGCTTCATCTCGACTATCCTTCCTGACCGGCCCTTCCATTTATCTGCGACAAACTGCGGATATTCAATGTACCTGTCACCTGCATAGGACTTCGGTGCCTTAATGATCCATTGGTTATCCTTGTTCAGGACCATATTCTCACACACATGCACCACACATCCATCGATGTTCTCAGCACGTAAAGCACATATTTCCCCTCTGCGCATGGGGCCAAATGCTGCAAGTAGCACTGGAAGCTCCAGCCTGGTATCTTTCACATACTCCATCAGACGCTGTATTTCGCTTTCTGTGGGTATATATAGCTTCGGTGGTATATTCTTTGGCAAAATCGTGTGAAGGGCTAATTCGGGACGATAGGCGGCTAGAACGGCACTTATAAAGCCATGTACGTTACGCACAGTCTTCGGAGATAGGCCCTTTGCTAATATGTTCACTTCTTCCTGCACATCTTCCTGCGTGATCCTGGCTATCTTATTCTTTCCAAATTTGGTCAAATGCCGATGCAGATACCCGGTGTATTCTCGGACCGTACTAGCAGACAGGACAGACGTCCTTTGACTGATGTATCTTTCTGCGTACTCCAGGAACGTTCCCTCAGATTGTATACGTTTTTCTTCGATGTTGTACTGGGCGGCAAGCAGTTCAGCCTGTTTCTTCGTACTGGCAGTAAATGACCTATAGTGCCTTTTTCCCTTCTCATCTGTATAATCGTACAGTTGCACTCGCCAAGAACCGGAAGGTAGCTTTCTCGCAGTTGCCATCCCATCACCTCACATTCACTACAACAGCATACTGTCTACCATGCGCTTCTGCTTCAATCTCATCGGCAGACTGTTCCTTATGGAAATCATCTTCTGCTATATGCCCTACTGCATGCAAAAAAGACTCCTGGAGGGTTTCATGGTTATACACAGCATTCAGCTTCATGGTGTATGATCCATCATGGTTCTCCCAGACATGCTCCGGCATTCCAACTGGCATATCTTCGGATACAATTACATTTACTACTTCCCCATTGATAATATTAATCAAATCTAATCACTCCTCTGGGTGTTCTAACTCAAATTGCGCTCTAATGAGGTTCATGTAGGTTTCAAACTTCTTCGGGTCCATCTTCTGCTTAATGTGGTAGAGGGATTGCATATCCTTATCTTCAAACATATCCTGCGCTAGTTTTGCCGTTTCGTCATTGAAGTAATAGTGAGCAGATATTTCCTTATCGAGATACTTCCCAGTCAAATATTCAAGACTAACTCCAAAGTAATCTGCGATTATCTGCAATTTATCTGTCTTTGGAATGCTCTTTCCGCTCTTCCAAGAACTGAACACAGATTGTGCTATCCCGGTATCCTTGGAGATCTTATAAGTCGTTATCCCCCTCTTTTGTAACAATTGCTCAAAAATACTGTACATGATTTGTGCCTTTCAACGAAAGTGAAAATACTTCAAGTTTTTAAAGCATTTTATGTTGACACAGCACGAAAACAGATGTATATTGCTATTGTACTTCAAAAAACGCAAGCAATTAAAAATAAATACATCCATTCGCCGAAGCTATGCAAATACGAATTACTTCTAAGTGGTATTCGAAGTATATCACATTTGTGAAGCATAGGCAATGGATATCAAGCAGGAAAGGTGGTGAAAAAGTGTACAAAAAATTTGCCGAACTTTTGGAGAAAACAGGGAAGACAACTTACCAGGTCTCAAAAGACACCGGCATCGGCGAGAACACATTTTCCTATTGGAAGTCCGGTCGGTCAAAACCGAAGGTCGATAAGCTGATAATCCTGGCTCGATACTTCAATGTTCCGCTAGAAACCTTCCTGGACTTCGGGGAGGAGGGTGACGATGCCGAGGGTTAAGTCACTGGATCCTGAATTCCAGAACAAAGTAAGACTTCGAGAGTGGGTACACATCGGAGTGGAACTGAAGGAGATAAGCCTTAACGATCTAGCCAAGAAGACAGGAATAAACAGGTCAACACTTGGTGGCCGGTTGGTAAAACCAGAAACATTCAGGGCCGGTGAGATTTGGGCAATCGAAAGAGTCATAGGCAGCCTTGAGGCATATGACAGCATGAAACAAGCATGGGAGGAAGCTAAAAATGCTGGACTTAAGAGAAAGATTGGCAAACGAGCCGCCCAAAGACCAAGTACTTGACGGTAAGGTATTCCGTTCAACCGGTTACATCACATTCAGTTATGGGTGCGGATGCTGTGTGTATGAATTCCAGGCGGATGATGGAGAGATAGCTTTTCTCAGGAAGGAGGAACTTCAATGAGGGGCTATGCAGCAATTCTTACGGGAACTGTATCGGCGATGATAGGTTTCGATGTCTGTTGGAACCTAACAGAGAAACCACTGGAGTGGTGCTCGGCAGTAAGTTTCTTCGTTGGACTGTTTATTGCCATCGGTTTCATCGCATTAACCGATGTAATCGCAGACCAGAAGAAGCCGGTCAGGAAGAGCAAGCCGGAGCGGACCGCTAAGTTCGTCCGTATGGAAAATGGCCTGGATGTAATGATCCAGGGAAGGAGGACGGCATGAGGCTGAGAACAGCGGTAACGAGCATCGTCCTGACCGGGATACTGGCAATGAATGTTCCTGCGGAATTCGTCACTGCCAAGGAAGGTCTGAGGCTCAGATCCGCACCAAACACAGAGTCGGAAGTCATAGAGGTCCTTCCATTTGCCACAGAAGTTCAAGGAAAGCTAAAGAAAGGTTGGCTTAAGACCAAGGACGGGTATCTGAGTGCCGAGTACCTATCGGAAAACAATCCGCTGGATGCATACGAGGATCTCGGAACATGGTTGATGACAGCCTACACGCACACCGGACTGGCTTGTGCAAATGGTGAGTATCCTGAAGTGAATTACACAGTAGCGTGCAACAGTCTTCCGCTTGGAACAGAACTTTACATCGAAGGTATCGGCTTCAGGACGGTTGAGGACAGGGGACCATCAAATATGCCGAGTGCATGGCTAGATGTTTTCATGGATGGTTACAGCGAATGCGTATCATTCGGTGAACAGTATCACCGGGTGTGGCAAATAAAAAAGCCCTGATTGGGTGTGGTCCAAACAGGGCGATGGGGTAGAAAGTATTGACATGCTCTTTCTATCTCCATATTACAACGAATTCTCATAAATATCAATTAAGAAATATGGAGGAAAGAAAAATGAAGGAAATGAGAGTAAGGATCACACTTCTTGAGGAATTGCTCGGAACGGCTAGTAATAATCGTGAGATCCATTCGGAATTCATTGCATCAAAGGCACCGGATGCGAAGTCCCGTGAAGAAGAGATCGAAGCAATCGGTGTGGATGCGGAAGTGGAAAAGTCCATGACGGTGTTTCCGAGGGACGAGAATGGCAAACCGTTCTTCTGGGATTACCAGTGGAAAGGAATGTTCAAGGACAGTTGCGGAATGCTTCGGAAGGTTACCGGA
>Ga0326511_10002889_pt1 | contig 13875 bp, 8 predicted proteins | sample 0_2496_0518_D_FD_203701 | JGI IMG/M metagenome (GOLD analysis project Ga0326511, IMG submission 203701) | Bovine rumen microbial communities from UC Davis, California, United States - 0_2496_0518 | ecosystem: Host-associated > Mammals > Digestive system > Stomach > Rumen | place: USA: California... | reverse complement strand
AGGGTATCTGCGGTATGTGCTCGCTCTACATCAACGGCACGCCTCACGGCAAGACCGAGCGTGGTGCCACCACCTGTCAGCTCTACATGCGCCGCTTCAACGATGGTGACGTCATCACCGTCGAGCCCTGGCGCTCAGCTGCCTTCCCCGTCATCAAGGACTGTATGGTCGACCGCAACGCCTTCGACAAGATCATCCAGGCTGGCGGCTACACCACCATCCGCACCGGTCAGGCTCAGGATGCCAACGCCATCCTCATCCCCAAGGAGGACGCCGACGAGGCTATGGACTGCGCATCGTGCATCGGCTGTGGCGCTTGCGTCGCCGCTTGTAAGAACGGCTCCGCTATGCTCTTCGTATCGTCGAAGGTCAGCCAGCTCGCCCTCCTTCCCCAGGGTCGTGTGGAGGCTGCCCGCCGCGTGAAGAACATGATCGCCAAGATGGACGAGCTCGGCTTCGGTAACTGCACCAACACCCGTGCCTGCGAGGCTGTCTGCCCGAAGAACGAGACCATCGCCAACATCGCCCGCCTCAACCGCGAGATGATTAAGGCCAAGCTGGCTGACTAATTAATTACATCATCCAATCGCTCCACCTCTCTGCTTCCTTCCCTTTCGAGGTAGGAAGAGAGAGGTGGAGTTTATCTCTCGCCTCCACCGCCTCATCGGTGGAAGGTTACACCTTATTTATAATATACTAACATCTGAAAGAGAGAAGACTGAAGAAACGGCACAAGCCGACGGCCAAGCTGGCGTTATTAACAAATTGGTTGGTAAATGGATTCTGAAACAGAAAAAGTACTGGGGAGAGACATCTTGGACTGATTACACCGATAGAGTCAGATACATGATTCTCAAACAGGATAAAACTTTTGAGATAAACCCACGCAACACGTTAGAGGCAGAAAAGACATCCGGTTCTTGGTATCTTGAAAGCAACGGAACAATCATTGTAATCGGAGAGGATAAATACCGCATATTAAGCCTATCATCTACTCGCCTGCAGCTTGGCTGGCTTGAAGACGGTGATGTGGTAGAGTGGTCAATTTTTGATAAGTCAGAATGATTCCTACCAGTTAATCCCGGTAACTACATCCACTAAAGGTCACCTTTTCATCGCTAAAGGTGACCTTTTCGTTTCTAAAGACCACCTTCTTGCGGCTAAAGACCACCTTTTCGCCGCTAAAGGTCACCTTCTCGCCGCTAAAGGTCACCTTTAGAATCGAAAAGGTCATCTTTAGAATCGAAAAGGTCATCTTTAGAATCGAAAAGGTCATCTTTAGGATTGTAAAGCTTACCTTCTCACGGCTAAAGGTGACCCTTAGGATTGTTAAGCTCACCTTCTCCGTAGAGATGATTACTATATAGGGAAAACGAAAAACCACCCACACCCGGCGCACCCGCCACACCTAAATTTATACGACATTGATTGATATGCGAATAAAAATCCCCAAAATTGCCACAAATACAAGATTGATTGATAAACAACGGATCTCACGGATTTCGCGGATTCAATCCCAGCTGATAAAAAGCGACTTAGAAAATCCGTTTAATCCGTGAAATCCGTTGTGATTCATGATGACACACCCTCATTGTGTGTTAAGAATTGTGAATTATGCATTGCGAATTGTAAAATAAACGTTAATTTAGGTGCGGCGGGTGCGGCGGGTGCTACCTTTTTCCTGTTTTGCTATATATACGCGCGCGATGACCCCTATCTCTTGCTTCGTCAAAAATACATCCACTCGACAATAAAAAAAACCTATTTTGTTTTGTTTTTTGCTCGTTTCTTCGTATCTTTGCACCTAATCAGCCGCAGGAACCTCAGCGGAGGCGGCAGCTGAGACTTTTGTGGGTAAAACAATAACGACAATAGCAGTTATTAGGAGAACATAGAAACCTGAGAAATTTCTAAAAACATCCAAACAACCGATAATTGTGAATGTCTGCGCATATAGCGTGGACGTCACTTATCAGTTTGGTGGGCTTTCTCAGGGCCTCTATGTTCGGTAAGGAGCGGACACGCTTCTTTCGTGCATAGGGGTCTTGATGTATAAAGCCCAAAGAATTCCGATAAGTGCTTTTGCCAAATGCTATAAGCGCAAAGAATGCCAGAAAAAGAAACTGGTCCTTCCTGTATTGATATCAGGGAGGACGACCTGTCGGCTATCTCGCCAGAAGTGTTGGCTACACTCCTGCGTGACCATACCACAGGCAAGAACATCTTCTGGGCCACTCATGACTATGAGGCGCTTGGAAGTGAATACGATTATCATGCCCAGATACTGCCTGAACTGATTACAGGTGATCACGGGTTGGTAGTCCGTCCTCGTGTGCTCAAATCAAAGGAAAATCAGACAGACCGTTCCAAGGATATGGCAGAGGTGTTCACGCCTTCGTGGATCTGCAATGCCCAGAACAATCTCGTCGATGATGCTTTGCCCAACGATATGACGTGGCAGGACTATGTACGTCTTACCTGTTTAGAGATTACTTGTGGCGAAGCACCTTATCTGGTAAGTCGCTACGATGCTGCGACAGGCGAACCGATACCATTGCAGAAACGTATAGGACTGCTTGACCGTAAGTTACGATTAGTAAACGATAACACCGAGACAAAGGAAGAATGGTTGGAGTGGGCACGGATAGCCTATCAGAACACCTACGGCTATGAGTGGCAGGGGGATAATCTGTTGCTGGCCCGCGAAGCTCTGCTCTATACCTTTATTGATTATTACCAAGCAAAGTTTAGTGAGCATCCATCGGAGGCAAATATCCTCAGGATAGCCAAAATCATTTCGTGGAACTTGTGGCAGATGGACGGGTTACGCGGTGTGCCACCTGATTACCCATCGCCAGGCGAATTGCTTGACAATCCCGTTCCCGATATGTTTACCACCTACTGCGTTATTCGCGACTGGGATGAAGACAAGGAAGTAAGATATGTTGATCTGATAAAACAATAATATATGAACGGAAGCCAAAACTATAATCCAGATGTGCTCAACTGTCTTGCCAACCTGAGCAATGACGAGGTGTTTACCCCGCCTGAACTGGCCAACAAGATGCTTGACTTGTTGCCGCAGGAGCTTTTTCAAAATCCGAACACCACGTTTCTCGATCCCTTCACCAAGAGCGGCGTTTTTCTCCGCGAGATAGTGAAACGTCTGGATAGAGGATTGGAGAAACTGATTCCAGACCGACAGGAGCGTATAGACCATATACTTCAAAAACAAGTATTTGGCATTGCCATCACAGAACTGACTTCGCTGCTGGCCCGTCGTTCGGTGTATTGCTCAAAGGATGCCAGCGGTAAGTACAGCATCAGCAAGTTCCCCACCGCAAGTGGCAACATCCTATATAAGAACATCAAGCATACATGGGTCAACGGTAAGTGCAAGTATTGCGGTGCATCCCAAGCGGTTTATGACCGAGGCTCCGAGGCAGAGCAGTATGCCTATATGTTTATTCACACAGATAATCCCAAACAATTCTTTCCAAATATGAAATTTGACGTAATAGTAGGTAATCCGCCGTATCAAATGGATGTCGGTGTAGAAAAAAGTGATTATGCGATACCTCTTTATCATAAATTTGTTCAGCAAGCAAAGATGTTGAGTCCACGATTTTTATCCGTAATCATACCTGCTCGTTGGTATACTGGTGGAAGAGGTATGGATGCTTTTAGAGCTGAAATGCTTAACGACAATAGAATCAAGATAATACATGATTATCCGGATTCTTCAGATTGTTTTACTGGGGTAAATATACGAGGTGGTGTCTGCTATTTCTTGTGGGATAAGGGACATGATGGAAAATGTTCCATAACAACACATTGGGGTGAAAAAAAAGTAGGCCCAGTAATTAGGCCTTTATTAGAGAAAGGAAATGATACTTTCATTCGATATAATGAGGCAATATCAATTCTTAAGAAGGTTCATAATGCTAAAGAGAAGAATTTCGCGTCAATAGTAAGTCCTCAGACCCCTTTTGGTATAGTTTCAAGTTATAAAGGACTTTCAGCAAAATCTAAACCCACGGACTTGTGCTTATACAAGAGTGGACATGAAATGGAACATAGAGGACAAACCGCTTATGTTCCAATAGAAAATGTTATAAGAGGGCATGAATACATTCATCGTCATAAAGTGTATTTGGGTGAAGCAAGTAGTTCTGTTGGTTCATTTCCACATTCAATATTAACAACACCATTTTATGGTGAGCCTGGATCTGTATGTACGCAAAGTTATTTGGTAATTGGGCCATTTGAAAGTAAAGAAATTTGTGAGAATGTTATTTCGTATATTAAGACATTGTTTTTTCGATTTATGGTCCTTCAGAGAAAGAACACCCAGCACAACATGGCTCACGTGTTTAAATTCGTCCCCCTCCAAGACTTCTCTCATCCTTGGACTGATGAGATGCTCTACAAGAAGTATGGCTTGACGGAAGAAGAGATAGCGTTTATCGAGTCAATGATTCGTCCTATGGAATAAAAGAAAACAATAATAACGGCGCTCTTTGACAAGTTTTTGATTGGAATTTTTGTGGTTAAGATTATTTTTCGTATCTTTGCAACACGATTTGTAAATACAGATAATGGATGGAGATAACTCTGAACGACTACCACAAGAAGGTGAATGCCGAGAAACAGGCAAGTATGGCCTATTGGATGAAGCATCCGCTATCGCGCAGCGAGTCCTTGAGGAGATTGAAGCTCTTGCGGGAACAACGGCTTGCAAGTCAGTCCAACTGGTAAGGCTCAAGAAATGGGCGCTGGAACAAGGCTGTTGGTACAACGACCGCAACGAGTTTGGTGATTTCTTTGACCGAGGGTCAGAGAATGAAGTTTACCTATCAACTAATGGTAAGGAAATCATCAAACTCAATGATTTCCGCTATTCAGATGATAATCTGACATCATTTTTTGAACGTATCAAGGCACACAACCAGTATTTCCCTGATTGTATCTATCGCATGATAGGCTTTGGTGAGAATTCTGACGGCAAGGTATGTGCTGTGTTAGTACAAAGGTTTGTTCATTCTGTTCGTATCGCTACTAAGGAGGAAGTACATGATGAGTTCATTCGTATAGGCTTTCGTCCAGAGGACAATGGCGAATATTATACCAATGGTCAGCACGACATCTTTGATGCCGTTGAAGGTAATGTGTTGATGGGTGATGACGGGCATATTTACTTCATTGACACTATTATATACCCATCCGACACGGGTGGCTACGAGACTTATTGCAGTTTGTCGCCAAGACATTCAAACTCCAGTCAGACTTGAATATGTGGGGCGCCATAACAAAAGTAACGTTATGGCAACAACAGATTTACTTAGGAATAAGGTCGCAGAGACACCGACTATATATGCCTACGAGCATATAGGGGTGCCGGCGCATAAGGGTATGCTCAAGGTGGGCTATACCACTCGCGACGTGGAGACCCGCGTCAAAGAACAGAACAAGACGGGCAACATCCAGTACCGCATCGTGCTGGCACGCCCTGCCATGAGGCATGACGGGACATCGTTTGACGACCATCTGATACACAGCATCCTGCGCAAAGACCATGTGAGGAATCCTGAAGGCGAATGGTTCGTGTGTGATGCATATAAAGTAGAGCGTGCTATTGCTGCAGCCATAGAGGGTAAGAACACAATGGTGGATAGAATCTACAAATTCCCCATGCGTCCAGAACAGATGCGAGCCGTAGATAAAACCGCTGCATATTTCAATGCTTTCAAGAAAGACCCTGATAACCGAGGACTGATTCCTCATTTCCTGTGGAACGCCAAGATGCGTTTCGGCAAGACTTTTACAACCTATCAGTTGGCTCTAAAGATGGGATGGACAAAGGTGCTGGTGCTGACATTCAAGCCTGCCGTAAAGACAGCATGGGAGGAAGACTTGCTGACGCATAAGGACTTTGAGGGCTGGCAATTCTGTCAGAAACAGGATGACCGTGAGTTTAACTATGTGAACGAGCATAAGCCTTTTGTATGCTTTGCCTCGTTCCAAGACGTATTGGGCAAGAATGCTGTTGGCGGCATCAAGGCCACCAACGAGTGGATACAGACCGTGAACTGGGACTGCATTGTGCTCGACGAATATCACTACGGAGCATGGGGCAAGAACGCCAAGAACTTCTACGACAAGAAAGACCCCGCATTGAAACGGGCTGAGGAGATGGGCGACATCATTAGCGAGGATGCAGACAATGTCCGTGAGTTGGAAGCCCGCGAGATGTACGACGAGGGTTTGATGCCTCTGCGCACAGGCGCGTACCTTTATCTTTCTGGAACACCTTTCCGTGCCATCTCTACCGGTGAGTTCATTGAGGAACAGATATACAACTGGACATATAGTGACGAGCAGGCAGCAAAGGAGAAATGGAAGGGCGATCACAACCCATACGCACAGTTGCCAAAAATGGTGATGCTCACCTACCAGTTGCCCGACAGCATACGCCAAATAGCATCTCAGGGTGAGTTCGACGAGTTTGACCTTAATGAGTTCTTTAGGGCTGACGACAAGGGCTTTATCCATGAAGAATATGTACAGAAGTGGCTTGACCTGATTCGCGGTAGCTTTGCGGATGATATAGTCATGGAATTGAAAGTGGGTGTGGAGAAACCACCAATGCCATTCTCTGACAGCCGCTTGCTCAGCTATCTGCAACATACCTATTGGTTTATGCCCTCAGTGGCAGCTTGTAAGGCTATGGCCAAATTGCTTAGGAAGCGCAACAACCGATTCTTTGACGACTACGAAGTAATAGTCGCTGCCGGTAATGAAGCTGGAATGGGAGCCAAGGCTGTCGAGCCTGTATATAATGCGATGGGAGATCCACAACAGACGAAGACTATTACGCTGTCGTGCGGTAAACTTTCGACAGGTGTGACGGTAAAGCCTTGGACAGGCATTCTGATGCTTCGCAATACCACATCGCCCGAAACCTATTTCCAGGCAGCCTTCCGCGTTCAGTCTCCTTGGACGACCAAAGATGAATGGGGAGAGGAAATTATACTGAAACCTCTCTGCTATGTGTTTGACTTTGCCCCTAACCGTGCGCTGCGTCAGGTAGAAGAATATAGTTGTCAACTGAATGTCGAGGAGAGTAACCCGGAGAAGAAGGTTGAGGAGTTTATCAAGTTCTTACCCATATTGGCATTCGACGGTTCCTCAATGAAAGAGATTGATGCAGCTGGCGTGCTGGATATGGCCATGAGTGGCACAACAGCCACCCTGCTTGCCCGCCGTTGGGAAAGTGCCGTGCTGGTAAATGTGGATAACGCTACACTTCAGAGGCTGATGAACAACCCTGAGGCCATGAAGGCTCTAATGAACATCGAGGGATTCCGTAACCTAAACAGCGACATAGAGACCATTATCAACAAGTCGGAGCACGTAAAGAAAACAAAGAAAGAGAAAGGAGACAACCTGACACCAAAGGAGAAGAAAGAACTGACTGACGAGGAGAAGGAATATAAGAGCAAGCGAAAGGAGATTCAGGAGAAGCTCATCAAGTTTGCTACCCGAATTCCTGTGTTTATGTACTTGACAGACTTCCGTGAGTACAGCCTGAAAGATGTGATTATGCAATTGGAGCCAGAACTGTTCAGAAAGGTGACAGGTCTGACACTGGATGATTTTAGCCTTCTGGTGAGTCTTGGCGTATTCAACAGCGACTTGATGAACGATGCAGTTTATAAGTTCAAACGGTATGAAGACTCTTCGCTGAATTATACAGGAATAGATAAGCATACAGGCAAGATTATTGGTGGATGGGATACCGTGATGGAAATTACGGAAAAGGATGATGATGAAGCCAATCATGTCATTTCTCAAGACGAAGAGCAAGATTTTCCTGATATTCAAGAAGAACCTGAGGCTAAGCCGTGGGAAGACCTGACTGTAGGTGACAAAGTAGTGCACAAGAGTCTTGGCGAGGGAGTAATCGTTTCGCTTGATACAAAATACCTCTTTGTCAGATTCAAAGACCGCGAATCCAAATTCCTTTATCCAAGTGCATTTGAGAACGGCTATTTGAATATGTGATAAAGGGAATCGTCTCATCGTAGAATAAAGAGTGAGTTTGAGGTGCTACCTTGAATTCATAGGGAATGCTTTGGTTTTAGTTTAAGTACAGTAGGGTCAGCGTCTCGCAAAAACAGCAAGAATCGCTCAGGGGGTCTGTCCCCCTGAGTGAAAGCTACACAAACGGAACCGTCCCGTTTGTGTACTTTCTGAACTAAACAAGAAATCACCTTATATGCTGGAGTCATCCGGCATATGCTCTTTTACCTTTACCACAAAGCAGTTCTTTCTTCCATTGCAGTGGTGTGATGTTTCGTCGCGAAGACGCAAAAAGAAATAGGAGGAAAACGGAATCGTTTTCCTCCTACTCGAGTGTTAAACTAATTTGTTGGCTTAATAGAAGTTCTCAACCTCGCCGCGTACCCACTTTGCGAAGTTCGAGTACTTCAGCTCGATGTCCTGACGCTCGTCGCACCAGTCGCACTTCGGCTCGACACCGATCTTGGCAGCAACCTTACCCTTCTCGGCCTTCAGCTCGAGCCAGTTGGGCTTCTCCTCGGTGCCCTTGTTCACCTTCACGGTGATGAGCTTGGCGTCGTACTCGTTATCGGCATTCTTGAAGTTGCCGGTAATCTCGAAGATGGGCTTCACATAAGCGTTCTTTGCGCCCGCAGCGGTGTTCATCATCGTCTTGGTGGTGATGTTCTTGCCGGGGTTAGCCTCAGCGAACTTAGCGTGAACCTCAACGCCCTCGATGGTCAGGGGGAGGGTACCACCGGCAGCGTTCAGACGAATCTTGGCACCGGTAGCGGTCCACTGTACGTCGAACACGACATCGTTGAAGTCGAAGTCGGAACCATCGTTGATGGTCAAGTCCTCAGCCATCACACGGATAACAGGGATGAACTCGTCGTCATCGCCGTCACCGCCACCGAAGCCGGGGTTACAGGGTGTCTCGGGGATGGTGATATTGGGCTTCTCGCCGTTAGCGTAAAGCACGGCACCGCCTCCAAGATAGTAGAAGGGACCGTCGCCCTCGGTATAGACGTGGTCAGCCCACAGGTCCTGATTAAGGTTGTCATAACCGAAATCGAAATGGCTGTCGCAGACGACATACAGATTGTTCAGGTAGCTGGCATTGAAGCGCTGGCGAGCATTTTTGCAAGTGATGTCCTTAGCCTGGAAAACAGCATATTCGCCTTCCTCGGGACCATAGATGCCATAACCGGCCTTGGTGATATTCATCTTGGCTTCGTTGAGCACCTTGAAGACAGAGTTGCTGCCCATATAGATGTGAGCGGGACCGGCAGCCTCGAATTCCGTTGTCAGGACACCGCAGTTAGCGTCCATGCGGAAGCCATTGACGTCGCTATCGCCAAGGTTAATCTTGAAGAGGTTGTTAACAGTCAGACGGCAGTTGTTGATAACTCTGTTGCTACCTGCGGTGTAGAGGAAGTCTTCTGTGATGTACTCCTCGTTGTTCACCCAAGTATTGCCGTTGCTGTCGATGATGGTAGGACCGTAAACAGTCATCTTACCATTGTTCATCAGGTGAGAGCTTCCTGCAGTATTGAACTCGCCGCACTCAATCTCGCCGTCGTTAACGATGACAGCATACTCCTTGGTGGGAGAGCAGAGTCCCGTCACCTTAATCTTACCGGTAGAGCCGTTGTAGAGCACGTTGTACTTGTCGAGGTTCCACTCCTTCTCGTTCAGGGTAAGGGACGGAGCTTCGATGGTACCGTGGTTGTAGACGTACATACCCTTGTTGAGCTTGAACTCACCCTGGGCAACAATCTTTGCACCCTTGGCAATATAAATGGTGGTACCGCCCTGAAGGTTGCTGGAAGCGCTGGAACTCAGCGTCAGCGTAGCACCCTCCAACAGATAAATCGTGCCTGAAGCGAAATAGAAATAACGGTTCGAGAAGTCGCAATTGCCCTTGATATACAGGGTGCCTGCAGCACTATGCTGGCCATCCCACATACCAGAGACATTGAGCTGGCCGGTAAACGTCTCGTCAATCCAGCCATTTACCTGCTGGACGTTACCGTCGGTAATCTTCGTAATGTTCTCGTCATTAGGAACATCGCTGAGGAAGTTGCTGGCATCGGCATCGCCAGGGAAGTCGAACGTAGCGGTGAGTGAACCTGCACCACGCGTCGAAGAAGAATTGCTGCCGAAGCCCCATGTCTGTGTGGGAGAGGGCTTGCCAAACTTCTGGATGAACTTGGCTTCGTACTTGGCCACGTTAATGTCCTGGGCTGCGTCGAAGGCATCCTCGTTGTTACAACTTGTAGCAAACATCAATGTTGCCATTGCTGCGATGCTACCTAACAAATACTTTTTAACCATAGATTTTTAATTGTTTTATGAAAGTTATGTTGAATATTTGGCTGCAAAGTTAAGCATTTTTTTCGGTTTTACCAAATTTTTTGGACTCTTTTTTATTTATAAAAAAAGGATTTTCGCCGACAGGGCGTTTTTTGCATCCGTTAATGATATTTTAGGGCGATTCTTTGGCCATAACGAAAAAAAAACGTACCTTTGCAGGCTGTGAAAAGAAATAGGGTAATGAAAAGGACGCTTCTGCTGATGGTGAGCCTGCTGCTCGGCATCGCTGCACATGCCCAACAGAAGCAGGAAACGAGCCTGGCATACTACGACTCCGTGGAGGTGAGTATGCTTACCTGTGCACCCCACGAGGAGGTGTACAGCCTCTATGGTCATTCGGCCATCCGCTGGCGCGACCTGCACAACGGCCAGGATATCGCGTTCAATTGGGGCATTTTCAACTTCCAGAAGCCTTACTTCGTGCTGCGATTCATCTTCGGACTGACGGACTACGAGCTGGGCATTGCCGACTACAAGCACTTTGCCGACTACTACCAGCGCTGGGGCTCGATGGTCTCGGAGCAGGTGTTGAACCTGACGGCGGCCGAGAAGGTGCGCCTACAGCAGCTGCTGGCGGAGAACTACCTGCCCGAGAACCGCGTCTACCGCTACAACTACTTTTACGACAACTGCTCTACGCGTCCGCGTGACATAATAGAGAAATGTGTCGATGGAACCGTGAAATATGAGCCTCGTCAGGACTATGAGCCGACCTTCAGACAGATGATCAGCGAGAAGACGAGGAACCACGACTGGGTGACCGAGGGCAACGACTGGCTGCTGGGCTTGCGTGCCGACCTGAAGACGACGCGCCAGGAGCAGGAGTTCCTGCCGGAGAACCTGATGCACGACCTGGACCATGCACAGATACTGGGCCACGACGGCAGCATACGCCAGCTGGTGAAAGACCACCGCATGGCCGTGGCTCCCGGTGTCCAGGTGGTGGAGCGCGACTTCATCGTCTCGCCCATGGAGGCGGGCATCGTGCTGATGGTAGTGTCGCTGCTGGTGGCGGTGGGAGAGTGGCGCCGCCGCAAGACGTACATACTGTGGGACGCGCTGCTGATGACCGTCACGGGACTGGCCGGCTGCGTGCTGTTCGTGATGCTCTTCTCGCAGCACCCCGCCACGTCGACGAACCTCCAGCTGCTGCTCGTCAACCCCGTACACCTGTTCTTCCTCCCGGCCGTGCTCCGTCGCCGTAAGACGCGCTACTGGACGGTGCTGCTGGTGATGGTGCTGCTGCTCTTCGCGGGCTGCTTCTTCCAGAGGTATGCCACGCTGACGCCGTTTTTGGCACTAAGTTTGCTAATAAGATACTGTATACACTTGAAACGTGAGAAATAAATACCTCTATATCACCCTTCTGGCACTGCTCGGCGTCACGCCGGAGTCGCTGGCGCAGAGCAAGATACAATATGCTCCGCGCCTCGTGGTGACGGTGACCATCGACCAGCTGCGCACCGACTACCTCGAGGCCTTCTCGCCACTCTACGGGGAGAACGGCTTCAAGCGACTGATGAAACGGGGCAGGGTATACCCCAATGCCAGCTACTCCTTCAGCCCGATAGACTGCACGTCGGCCCTGGCATCACTGGCCACGGGCGTCACACCTTATTATCATAGCATCGTGGGCGAGCGATGGCTGAACCGCGAGACCCTGCGGCCCGTGACGGCCATCGGCGAGAACAAGACGGCTGACAATTTGTCAACGTCGACCCTGGGCGACGAGCTGAAGCTGTCGACACAGGGCAAGGCGAAGGTCTATGCCGTCGCCCCTTCGGCTGCTGCCGCCGTGATGAGCGTCGGCCATGCTGCCGATGCCGCCATCTGGATTGACGATGCGAAAGGGTCGTGGCAGACGTCGGAGTATTACTTGAAGGCACTCCCTGAATGGTTGCTGGCTTTCAACTACTTACACGCGCCGATAGCGAACATCGACAACCTCCAGTGGGAACCCCTCGTAGAGTTGGCTGGCACCTATAACTACTATCAGCACGCAGCAGCGGAGCAGAAGCCCTTTAAGCATAAGTTCAACGGAAACGACCGCTTCACGCAGCTGATGGCGTCGGCCATGGTGAACCAGTATGTGACTGACATGGCACAGAAACTGGTCACACAAACCTCGATGGGTTACGACCACGTCACCGACTTGCTGGCAGTAACCTACTATGCCGGCACCTATCTGCACAAGGACATCAACGACTGTCAGATAGAACTTCAAGACACATATCTCAGGCTGGACCGCGAACTGGCACGGCTGATGAAGGCCATGGAGGAGAAGGTGGGCAGCGAGCACGTGCTGTTCGTCGTCACCTCGACAGGCTACAGCGACACGGAGAGTTCCGAGTACGACCGCTACCGCATACCCACGGGCACGTTCTACATGAACCGCACGTCGAACCTCCTGAATATGTACTTCGGCGCTATTTGGGGACAGGGACGATGGGTGGAGGCCTGCTACGACAGCCAGCTGTACCTGAACCACCAGCTGCTGGAGTCGAAGCGGGTGTCGCTGACTGATGCCGGACAGCGGGCACAGGAGTTCCTCTCCCAGCTCTCGGGTGTGCGTAACGTCTATACGGGACTGCAGTTGCTAACGTCGACGAGCGAGCTGACGCAGAAGACACGGGCAGGCTACAACCCCCAGCGGAGTGGAGACATTATTATAGAGGTGTCGCCGGGATGGAAGGTGCTCAACGAGGACACCCATCAGGAACGGCTGCAACGGGCATCGTTCACGCCGTTTCCCATCGTCTTCTATGGTGCCACAATTCCTGCAGACACGATATTTGACCACGTGACGACGGACCGCATAGCGCCGACCATCGCCAAGAGCATCCGCATCCGTGCACCGAATGCCTGTTCGGAAGAACCGCTATTCTGAATTAAGAGTTAAGAGTTTAGAATTTAGAGTTATCGCTTCGCGATTAAGAATTTTGAATTAAGAATTTAGATGTATCGCCTTCGGCGAGTAAGAAGTACAAATTTAGAAGTAAGAATTAAGAATTAAAATATAGATATGAATTTCAACAGTATTCTAAAGTCGTTGTTCGGCGACAAGTCATCGCGCGACATGAAAGCCATACAGCCGCTGGTGGAGAAAGCAAAGTCGTTCACAGCACAGGTGCAAGGCCTGTCGAACGACGAGCTGCGTGCCCGCACCAAGGCCATCCAGCAGCAGGTACAGCAGTCGGCACACGAACAGAAAGAGAAGATAGCACAGCTCAAGGCTACCATTGAGGATACGCCCATCGACGAGCGCGAGCCAATCTTCACACAAATAGACAAGATTGAGAAAGAGGCCCTCGAAGTCTACGAGAAGGCCCTGGACGAGGTGATGTACGAGGTCTTCGCCATCGTCAAGGAGACGGCCCGCCGCTTCGCCGAGAACGAGGAGACGGTGGTCACGGCGACGGACTTCGACCGTGAGCTGGC
>Ga0326511_10002888_pt1 | contig 13875 bp, 8 predicted proteins | sample 0_2496_0518_D_FD_203701 | JGI IMG/M metagenome (GOLD analysis project Ga0326511, IMG submission 203701) | Bovine rumen microbial communities from UC Davis, California, United States - 0_2496_0518 | ecosystem: Host-associated > Mammals > Digestive system > Stomach > Rumen | place: USA: California... | reverse complement strand
CGCACAAGGGTCGTCCTTATACAGCTCAGTACGAAAATCAATGAATTCATCGATTTCCCTTGGCGTACTTATCGTGCGTATTTCTAACATTTGTGCAAAGTTACTAAGTCTTTTTCAATTTGCCAAACTTTTGCACAAAAAAACTCCGCCGAGGAATCCCCAGCGGAGTTGATATTAGCTTTTTGTTTTTACGTTAACTTGGCACTTCGCGGAACTTGTTAACAAATGCCAAAGCATTACAACACCAGTAAACACATTACCGAAAGGGGAGGCACACATTTGTGTGGTGCCTCCCCTTAAGAGTTATTGTCATCTCTGTTAGTTAAGCGCGGTTGACGCTCACTACAGAAAAGAGAGCCTACTTTGCGTTAGCTTCCTGTGCAGCCTTGATGGTACCATCCTTCAGAAGATAGTATTCGCTAACAGTAGTGCGCTCAGATCCGGCACTTTTATCGTAGCGCAGAGCTTTGATTTCCTTTACGAGTGAGGCATCAGAATATGCGAAACCACTGGAGGTAATCTTTGAGCCCTGAGCAAAAACATAGTATTTACGATTAGGCAAAACGTCAAAGAAGATTATTGCAGCACCATTCTTGCTTGCAGCGGCTTCTGAATGACCATGACCTGTTCCATCATTATTAAATGACTGAAATGACTTATTTGCAGCATTATAGCCTTCTTCGGTTTCTGCTAAACTCCATGAATCTTCAATAACACCCATATCATAAGGAGTACAGAACTGCAGGCCGTAGTTTTCTGGAATTGCGTTGTAGTCAGCAACCTGCCAGTATGGAATAAATTTTCTATCACCAGTAGAAGACTCTTCTACAACCCAATACTTCTTATTACCTGTTGTCTTGCTTGAAACATACAATTCGCCCCAAGTTGCAATTTCACCAACTTCGAACTGGAGGAACCAACCCTGTGTAGGAGCATAATCACTCCAACTATCAGCTGATGGTGCTGTGGGATTTGTTTTTCCCTGCACACCCGTCTGCAAAGAGAGCAATTCACCATCAAGAGAAATAGCATAATCCATACTAGTATCCGCACCATTCTCACCTGAGGTAGCCTTAATTTTATCCTGAGAAACTCCATCTCCAAAGAAAGCACGGCATGTAACATTGGTTGTCTTGCCCAATTCCGTTCCAGCAGGAAAATCGGTTTCAGTCGATGTGATTCCGGCAGAACTTGGATCAAATGTGCATACCTCTACACCGGCACTAACGGTGAGTGCCAAGGACAGACATGCAATTGTACTTAATATCTTTTTCATTTTTTAGTCCTTTTTTTATGAATTTATAAACTAATTACGGACGCTATTTCACGCCTGAAAAGGAATAAGAGTAGGTAGTAACCTCCGTAGAGGTGCCAAAGACCTTACGCTGCTCTGATGTTGTGTTACATAGTCCATAAGCAGCATTAACGACGTCAGCAATGTATGCTATCTTAGCAATTTTCTCCTGCTGTGTGAAGTTCAGAGTAAGAGTGCCGTCCTTAATAGTACCATTAACACCCGCTGTGTTTGTCAAACCTGCTGTCTCGTCAGAGTTAGCAACCTTATTAACAAGGTTGTACACACCATTAGATGTCTGGAAGATATTTACCTTTGTTTTCAGTGCCTCTGTCGTCTCATCACCTTCAAGAGGTTCGTAAGTTTCAGGCTCACCTTTTTTGTCAATTCCTTGAACTGATTCCTTACCTATTACAGAGAGGTCTGATGCATAGTTGTTGCCCTCAACAGTACGCATTACTACTTCACCGTCCATCGCAACGCCTTCAACATCATCGCCTTTCTCTGTGCCTATCAGAACACGCTTATTGGGTTCTACACCAAGTTCGTCAGTAACCCAAACAGCTGACACAGTCCAAGTACCGTTATATATGCCGGCTACATCCTGAGCCGGAGTGGAGGAAGTAAGGAAACTTCCGTTGCCTCCGTCATCTTCACTACATGCAGTGAACAGAGCGAGACTTGCAAAGAGGCAGAAGCCACTATATATTATCTTTTTCATATAATTCTTTTTTGTTTTATAGGATTAATAACCAGGATTCTGATCTGAGATGTCAGAGTTAGCACTAATCTCGTTAGCAGGAATAGGACGCAGAGTCTTTACCGTGTTATTTCCGAGGTTAGGATTGTATGCACTATTGTAACGAGCTAACTGCTTTGTGCGACGGAGGTCTATCCAACGTGTACGCTCAGCATAGAGTTCACGTGCACGCTCGTCAAGAATAATGTCGATAGGCTGGAAGCCACCAGCAGGTGCTTTATAGATGTAGAATGAAGAGTATGATTCTGCATCAAGAGCATTCAATTTGCCGCTATCATCGCCATAAGCACGCTTACGAACATCATTGATGTACTCCAAAGCCTTGTCTGCATCGCCACTCATGTAGTATGCCTCTGCTGCAGTAAGGTATGCATCACCAAGGCCAAATACTTCAATAGCACGATAGTCATCGTCCTTTGTTACCTGAGTAGAAGCCGCATCGTCAAACTTCTTTACGCATACACCACCAGCTACTTGCAAACTTAAATCTGAGTAAGTCTTGGTTGTTACTTCATTTATAGAACCGTCTGGATTGAAAGTGTAGGCTGTACAGTTAGAACCACCATCGGGGTTACCCAATATGAATGCCTGTACATTCTCATTATTACCATCGCTTGCAGAATAAGAATAGAGATCTGCATTGAAAGTGCTCTCTGCAGTTGATGTTGATACATAGTATGGGAAGTAGCGATAGCCTACCTTCTTCCACTTCTTGTTGTTGTATGCAGCATAATAACCGGTCTTGCCCCAACCATCGGCACCCTTGTTGAGTATGGTGGTCATGAAAGTCGCCTCATAACGTGCGTCTCCTTCAGCGAAGAGGTACAAAGACTTCTCACTCTGAGCGTGAGTAGAGCTACTGTTCTTATAACCGGTAGCAGTACACTCTCCATAGTAGTTACCATAGTCATTCTGCAAAGAGTGAGCACCAACGGTGTTAGTGCGGTCAGGCTGTATTGCCCATAAAGACTCTGCATTATTGTCATTGCTTGGATTCCACTTCTCAGCAAATGTGAGGTTAAGGCGCTTGCTGTTGATTGCCTTATCTGCCCATTCTGCTGCATTGTCGAAGTTATCACTGTCAGAGTTAGGAGCAACGTTCTGACCAGAAGTATTAATATCGCAATCCCAACCCTTAGCCAGATAGAACTTGGCTATGAGCAGAGCTACTGCCTCCTGCGTAGGAGAAGCAACGCTGGTGCCACGTGAAGATACTTCCTTAAGCTTTTGAGCGTTATACACCTCTTCCAGCTCTTTTATGCAGCCATCGTAAATGTCTGCAACCTCTGTACGTGGATAGCCAGGCTTACTACTGCTAATGTAATCGGTAACGTAAGGCACTTTGCCAAACTGCTGTGTTAGCAGGTAATAGCCATAGCAACGAATGAACTTAGCCTCTTCGTTGTACGTAGATGTACCAGCCGTATTATAGTAAATCACACCATTGGCGTAGTTAATCATCCCATAGAGGTTCTTCCAATATGTGTACACATCCTTATCCTCAGCATTTAAGGTATATTGGTCGAATGAAGACGCTGCCTTACCACGCACAGGGATATAGAGGTCGGTACCCTCTTCGTTTATTGCAACTTCTGTTGAAATGGCGTACAGAGAGTTGTAGGCAGAATATAGAAGACTCTGGGGCTCGCCTGAGAGGACTCCATCAGCATCTATGTTGCCTGTAGTCTTATTGTCAGAGTCAAGGAAGTCACTGCAGCTGCTGAGCATTCCTCCCGCCAACAAAAAGGCTATTGCTGAAATATATAATGATTTTTTCATTTTCTTGATTCTGTTTTAAGGATTAGAACTTAATGCTTGCGCCAAACTGCCATGTGATAGAACTTGGAGTACCATCGGTTGACAATGTTGAACTTGCCCACTCAGGATCGAATCCCTTGAACTTGGTGAACACGAATGGGTTGGTAACCGTGCAGTAGAGACGCAGGTGGCTGCAACCGAACTTGTTAATCCAGCTCTTTGGGAATGTGTAGCCCAGAGTCATGTGCTTAATCTTGCAGAAACCTACCTGCTCAATAGAGATAGCATTGAGGTACTGCGAAGCGTTTTTACCTACACCGCCGTTAGAACCACCATTGTTTGGGAATGCGTATGAGCCGTAGTGAGTGCTCTGCTGATAAACGGGGTTGATGAGCGTACCATCTGCATTGTAGCCATCGCAATTGATAAGTGCACCAGCTGGGATGTAGTAATCTACGTCAATACGCTGACGACCACGATCCGAGTAGTCAAGATACTGTGCGAGAGTAGCAGAGTAAGCCTTGCAGTTAATCTTTGAATAGAGAGACATAGAGAAGTCCCAGTTCTTCCATGTTACAGAGGTGTTGAAGCCCAGTGTGCAAGAAGGATCTGAGTCAAATATCTGACGGTCGTTGTCATTGATAGTACCATCCTGGTTCACATCCTTGATGATTGGCTGGCCCTCTGTCAGACCATATACCTTATAATAGTAGTCGTACTCACGAACCTGAGCACCAGGAGTGAAGCCATTCTTCGTAGCCAGTTCACTATTAGGCACGGTCATCATCTTGTCTGAAACGATGCCCTGTAGCTCATAGCCATAAACATTATTTACAGAGTGACCTACGAAGAGAGAACCAGTGGTAATGCTTGAACTGAGAACGCGGTCGCCTTCGCCATTAATCTTCTTAACCTCGTTCTTGTTGGTTGAGAATGTGAGACCAGCGTTCCAAGTGAGATCCTTCTTCTTAATGATAACGCCATTGAGCGAGAGCTCGATACCCTTGTTGTTTACCTCACCGATATTGGTAGTAACAGTAGCACCAGTCAGAGGAGTAGTCTTTGCATAGAGCAGGTCCTTAGAAGTCTTGTTATAGAACTCAACGCTACCGTTGATGCGGTTGTCGAGGAATCCGAAGTCAAGACCGAGGTTCCACTCGTGAGACTTCTCCCACTTGAGGTCCTTATCAATAAGAGAAGAGAGGTATTTGCCCTGTACATACTGACCATTGTAGTAGTAGTAACCACCTGTTGTAGCCGATGTAGCGTAAGCGTAGTTGCCAATACCGTCACAGTTACCTGTTACACCATAAGAGAGACGCACCTTCAAGTTAGAGAGCCATGTAACGTTCTTCATGAAGTCTTCCTCTGTTACGCGCCATGCGAGAGCCACTGATGGGAATGAACCCCAGCGATTGCCCTCAGCAAACTTAGAAGAGCCATCCCAACGTACGGTAGCGGTGAGCAGGTAACGATTCTTGTAGTTATAATTCATACGGAAAGCCCATGAAGACATGGAGTTCTCGTTGTAGTAGTTGCGAGTACCATTCTTGAGCCAAGAGTCAGAAGCACTACTGTTATACACAGCGTTAGTACCTGTAGGCAGATTCCACCAAAGAGTACCGTCCTGAACGCTGTATGCAGTGTTGCGGTTGAACTCTGTCGTGCTCTTCTGAGCAGAGTAGAGTGCCATCAGGTTAATGCTGTGATCCTTAGCGATAGTAGTATTATAGTTAATTACGTTATCCCATGTCCATGAGAAACCAGTGTTGGTTGCATAGTATGCCCAGTTGTTCTTCAGATTGGTGTCATAGTATGTACCTGACTTAGGATCAATCTTACCCTCGAAGTAACCCTCACGATAAGAGTTGTAGTTTGGAGAGAATGTGGTCTTGAAGGTAAGACCGTCAATAATGTTGAAGTTCAAATAAACGTTACCCAGAGCACGCCATGTGCGACGTTTCTTCTCCGTTGACTGCATAAGGTCAAGAGGGTTGATGGAAGAAGTGAACTGATTGCCCTTGGTGCCAAGTGAGGTACTTAGACCCGGCTGATGAATCACATTGCCGTCAGCATCGTATGCCCTCATGAATGGGTTCATACGATAAGCTTCCTTGATGGCATTGTCATTAGCATATTTGTTGTTCTGGTTTGCCAGATTGAAGTTGAAGCCGGCAGAGAGCCACTTGTTAATCTTAGCATCGAAAGAAGCCTTGAAGTTATAGCGCTGAGAGCTGTCGCCTTCATATACACCATCCACCTTGTTGTAACCAGCGCCCAGGTGATAAGATACTGATGCAGAGCCACCACTTACAGAGAGATAGTGGTTGGTCTGTATGCCATTCTGTGTTACGCGGCCTGGCCAATCCTCATCCATACCATTAGCATACAACTGCTTAAGAACGTACTGGTCGGTTGTACCTGCAACACCACTGGTAGCAGAGAGCAAACACTGCTCCATAACTGATGGAGTCATGGTATATGTAGGATTGCCTACACCACCCTGAGCATACTGAAGGAACTTCAGGAAACGATAGTTATAGAACTGCTGAGCATTCTGGAAGTCCGGCTGACGAGCAGCATACTGGAAACCGACGTAACCATCGTAAGAGATGGTGGCCTTCTTCTCCTTAGAAACGCTACTACCACCCTTGGTCGTTACCATTACGACACCTGCCGTAGCACGTGAACCATAGATAGCAGTAGAAGAAGCATCCTTCAAGATATCGATCTTCTCAATATCCTGTGGGTTGAGCCAGTCGATGTCATCACACATAACACCGTCAACAACATAAAGAGGTGTTACGTCAGAGTTAATAGAAGACTTACCACGAATCTCAATAGAAGGAGCATCGCCCGGACGACCGGAGGTGGTGATATTCACACCTGGTGTGGCACCCTGCAGGTTGCCCAATACAGAAGGAGCACCCTTGGCATTCAACTGCTCTGTGTTAACTGAACTTACAGAGCCTGTCAAGTCACTCTTCTTCATCGTACCATAACCAACGACAACAACGTCGTTAAGGGTGGTGTTGTCATCCTCAAGAATAATGGCAACCGATGACTTACCTGCGGTCTTGATAATCTGCGACTTCATACCAACGTATGAAACATTCAGATTGCCGCCTTTCTGCAACTTGAGCGTGAAGTTACCGTCGAAGTCGGTAACTGTACCATTCTGAGTGCCTTGCTCCATGATGGTGGCACCGATAATTGGTTCGCCTGTCGCGTCCTTCACGTTACCGCTGATGTTCTGAGCCTGGACCGCTGCACAGAAGAAGAGCAGCAGACCTGCGAGAGCATAGCGCACTTTCGAAATAGAATTTGACATAATTTTTTGTTTGATTAGTATAAAAAGTTGTATAATATATAGATTTGCGTGTGCCTCTTGCGTGCGAGGCATGATAAGGTAGATTCTTGTTTTGTATAGTTAGTGTATAATTTTAAGTTGGGTTAGAATTGAACATAAATTAGCAATCACGTGCAAAATTATATAATTTTTATTATTCTCCAAAATTTTTTACGCCTTTTTTTAAGATAAGGCAAAAAAATATTAGAAATTACGTGGTTGAAATGTTAAAAATGCGATATCAGGCGCGTTACAGCGAGACTATCTGCAACTATTTCGTCACTGGTGATTTGTGCCTGGTATATCGGAATAATCTTAATGCTATGGCATCAGGGTAGCATATATAATATAAGGAACACAAGGAGCGAATGTAAGCTGATGAGGTATCGAGAGGGGTTCCGCGATGAGCGAGCCACCTCTCATATTAATGGTAGCAGGGCGTCGGTTTAGGGACAGTTCAGGTAGTTTGGTGATAGAATTGTTGATAAAATCGGTAAAAGATGGCATTAAAGGCTGAAGTAGAGGAGGCACTTACATTATTTTTTGCCCCAAAAGTGAAATATTGTGAATTTTCTTGCACATTACAAATATAATAACTAAATTTGCAAAACAAATAAAAAAAACTAAAGTTTACAATCAACATTAATCAACTAACAATTAATTTTATTTTATGAAGAAAATTTTTACTCTTATCGCAAGTGCATTCATCGCACTGAGTGCTAATGCTTTTACCGATGAATGGAAAAGCACGAGCTCTTCTACGTCACCAGTAGCTCTCTCCAAAATCACAGCAACTTTTATAGGCGAGCCTACAGAAGGTGCTGGAACATGGAGTTTCTCTAACAGTTACGCTGTGGGCAGCGTGAATAGCATGCAGGTTGAATTTAGTACAACCGCTGCAGGTAATCTGACTATTGTGTTTGGCGGTGCTATTAATACAGGCAAGAAAATCCACATGAGGGATGCTGATGGCAATGGACTTACAGCTACACTGGCAAGTGACAAAAACGTTACTATTGACGATAATACCAACCCTGCCGCTGAAATTGCATCAGGCGACGGTTTAGTCTATACCCTTGAAGCTAATAAGACATATACTTTCTCTGCATCAGGCACTGCATGGCGTCTTGCTTCTTTTAAGTTCACCGATGAGAAGGAGATAATTTATACCACAGAATGGAATTTCTCTAACTGGGCTGATGAATCCACAGGTTTCTCAAATCAGGTGAAGAATAACCTGGGGCTGTTGGGTAGCTATAAGGATGCTGAGACTCAGATCACAAACTTCGGTAGAATAAATTCCAGTAAGAAGGGGGCATACACTAAGCGCTTCCAGTTTGGTGGCGGTGGAGCACCACTCGCTGGTACAGGAACACCAACTCAGCGTTTCGTATATTTCAATGTAACAGGTGATGCAAATGTCTCTGTGCAAGTTGTAAGTAGTAATTCTGATGAGAGAATTTTGTATATTACGGACGGAACAAACATCATATCTGAAACATCTGTTGGAAGTACACTTACAGAAGCTAAGGCTAACTATACAGGCAGTGCAGGTGTTATTTATATCTATGCTAACGGAGGTATCAATGTCTATGACATCAAGGCTAACAATGTAGGAACGACTGTTGAGTTGGATGATTCTACAAAGCCAACTCCTACAGCTGTAGAGGCTGTTGCAGAGTCTAAGGCTGAGTCTAAGGCTCCTGTAAAGGTTATCACTACTAACGGCATCCAGATTGGCAAATACAACGTTGCAGGACAGCAGGTGAAGTAAGAAACTCGTTTCACTTCGTACGTTAACGTTAACGGGAACGTTAACAAGTTCCGCGAAGTGCCAAGTTAACGTAAAAACAAAAACTAATATCAACTCCGCTGGGGAAATCCTCGGCGGATTTTTTTTTGCAAAAGTTTGGAGGGTTGAAAAAAGAATGGGATTTTTTACCTCCTAACCTCCCTAATTGCCCTCTCAGCCCAGTGTTTATGCGACTTGACGATAGGGAGGTAGGCTCTTCAAACCTCCCTAAGAGGTCCCTAAGACCTCCCTATTTATAAAGAAGTTATAGGAGTATAGGAGTTAACGCTTCGCTTAGGAGTGAAGACAATACTTAAGACCTCACTTTGTCCTTTTAACTTAGTCATCTAGTACTTGCTAATGTCTCTAACTTCTTTAACTTCTAAGCTCGCTCTGCGAGCGCTAACTTCTCTAACTCCTAAAAAAAGGGAAGTCTTAGGGAGATGTTAGGGAGGTCTTAGGGAGGTATAAGCACCCCTACCTCCCTATGCTCAGCCCAGTATTCATGCGGGATAACGAGGAATTAGGGAGGTTGCTCACGAAAAAATCCTTTTTTCGTGAAAGTAAAAATTAAAAAGTAAAAAGTAATGATTTTTCTGATGAAAAGGTAAAAGTAATGCTTTTAGCTGCAGAAGTAATGCTTCTGCATGCAGAGGCAATGCTTCTACACGCGGAGGCTATGCATCCGTAGTACATAAATATACATTTAATTTCCTCATTTATGGTTATTATGATTTGGACAATTAAAAAATAATATGTAACTTCGCATCGGATTCTCATTACGTTGTTAACGTAACGTTGCTAACGTAATTGGCGTAAACAATTAATATTCACTACGATACCCCGAGAAGAACGTTGAGGCTATAATGAGAACCCATATACAACATTGCAATAACGCTCGTTTTATCTTCTCTGGTTCGGAACAATCTTTACTCAGCGAGATGTTCAGTTCGCCTTCACGGCCTTTTTTTGCATCCACTCATAACTTCTGCCTCGATGTGATACCTGAAGAAGCTTATACAGAGTTTGTAATCTACCATTTTAAGGAAAGAAGGAAAGACATTAGCAGGGAAGCTATTCATAAGACATACACCTTGTTTAATGGAGTAACATGGTACATGCAAAAGGTGATGAGTGAACTGTTTATTCAGACCTCTGAAGGAGAAATGTGTAAAGAAGAAGATGTATTGAATGCTATAAATACCATAATCTCCGAAGCAGGAACTACCTATGCAGACATTCTATATGAACTTTCTCCAAGACAGAAGCAGCTTCTGTTAGCAATAAACAGTGAGGGGAAAGCTAAAGAGATCAAAGGAAATGCCTTTATAAACAAGTATCATCTTGCTGGAGCAAGTAGCATTCAGGCAACTATCAAGACTCTGATAGATAAACAGCTCGTTACGAAGCGGCTGGGAGTATATGAAGTATATGACAAATTCTTCTCAATCTGGATGAGCAGATATATGTAAAATAAAACATGGCTGACTATACAATGATAGTCAGCCATATTTTTCTATATGATATCCTCCTCCCTTGTAACGGGATAGGGCATTCTACTTATGGGTTGAAGTACTTCTTGCCCATGTATATTACTATGCCCTTAGTGCCAGGCGCTACGCGCTGTCCCTGGAGGTTGTAGTAATATGCTGGAGCATCAGTCTTGACATTGGTGGCAGCGTTTACCACTTCTATGCCTGTCTCAATCTTTTCGTAGGCGAGGGTAACAATGGCAAAGCACTGCTGCTGAGGCTTTGGATTTTCGGTTGCTGTCGGCACGTTGTTAGTAAACTTAACCGTGATATTGTTTGTGGCACTAAGATTAGCAATGTCTGCCAGTACGGTGTTGGTGCTTACTGACTTCTGAGGCATAGAGACAGTGCTACTCAGCAAGTTACTTCCTCCATCTGCAGTGATGCTTGTCATATCTATTGTTGCCGTGGTGCCATCGTTGTTGTCGTGCTGGTAAGCCACTATCTTGATGCCGGTAACCTTGTAGCCACTCTTTACTGTGAATACCCAGTCGCTGTTGGTGCGCAACTTGATGTAACCTGACGGTGACGTTGATGTGCCAGAAGGGTTAGCAGAAGCGCCCAATGTAGTAGCCTTACCCGAAATGTCTTGATTCTTTTCCGATGTGGCCTTACTTGAGTTATAAACATCACTGCCGCTGTCTGGTATATCAGGAATAACGAAGTCAGGCTCCGTGGGGAAATCAGGCTCTGGGTCAAGAGTCTTCAGTCCCAGAGGATAATACTCCTCAAAAGTCTCTGTAGCATCGGCACGCTCATACTGAGTGATGTCCTGAACGAGGTAGTTAGCATACACCTCAAGGTCGGTATAATAGCCCTCCTCGTCGAGAATAAAGGTTCTTGCATTGTTAGTACCAACATTAAGATTGTGTTCCGCCTCCCATCCATCAGGAATACCGTCTTTATCTGTATCTGCCAGAGCTCCTGTATCCTCAAGTACTGGCCATCCGCCAACGTCGCTCTGAGAGTCAATCATACCATTCTTAGAACCATTTGATCCCTCAAAGTATGTAATGCCCTTGAGAGCCTCCCAGCGCAAGCGCTTGTCAAGGTCGTCACGCTTATAGCTTGCTCCAGCATACTTCAGCACCTTTACGAATGCAGCCTCAGCCGAATGCATAGAGATTACATTATAGTCACTGAAGTCGTAGTCTGATGAGATATCACGCTCAGTAGCTGCATAATTTGCCTTCCAATAAGCATAAGTTACATTTGCGTCAGGGTCTATCGCCTTATCGCAAAGGTTATCATTCGTAACCTCAGTAGAGCCATCCATATAGTTGCCGTTGATATAGAACTGTCCTGGAACTACCTTTGTCTTATCTACCGTGTTGCAATTTCCACACTGAGTAGTAGGGTTCAGCAGTCTGGTTGTCCACTTTGTTGCAGGACCAGGCTTGTAATAGTTGTTCACCATATTGATGTACTTCGGTGTACTATTCTGTCCTGACTCTCCTCCATAGGCAGAGTTTCCTCCCCAGTTGTAGAGCACGTTGTTAACATAATCAACAGGACCTTTGAGAGTTGAAACGTAGTCGTGGTCAAAGCGCGGGTTACGGCTGTCATGGTGTATTATAAGGTTGTGGTGGAAAGAGGCACTCTGACCTCCCCATATACCACCATAACCGTGGCTACCCTTGGCATGTACTGACTTCTTCAGACTCTCTGAGATGATGCAATACTGCATGGTAAAATCTGTATTGCCATAGAATGAGCAACACTCATCTGTTGACCATGAAATAGAGCAATGGTCAATAATGATATTATGCTTTCCCTTGCCACCTCCGAAAGCATCATAACCCTCAAAATCTGGATTAATGTCGTGCTGAGCCTTTGAGCCTATATCACCCAAACGGAAACGCATGTAGCGTATTATCACATTGCTGGCAGAAATGGTCACTGGATAGTCTGCTACACAGATGCCATCGCCAGGTGCCGTCTGACCCAAAACGGTAAGATTATCGGCATTTACCTTAAGTTCGGACTTAAGATGAATAGTTCCCGATACATCAAATACCACTATACGTCTGCCAGAAGTTGCCATGGCAGTACGCAGGGAACCTTCTCCACTATCGTTAAGGTTTGTCACATGATACACTTTATGACCTATGCCTGACACATAGCGTCCACCAGTGGTGTAGCGACCATAGCCCTCTGCACCAGGAAAGGCTGGTGCCTCTTCAAACTGTGCCATAGCAACAAAAGTGCTGAAGAGCACAATCGTCAGTAAAGATAAAAATCTTTTCATATTGTTTAGTCTTTTAGTTCTTTTTCCGTTTGCAAAGGTAACGTTTTTTCCTTTCTCCCACAAATTTTATGAATAAAAAATACACATAGAAAAAGAGAGGATGCTCTTCAAACTGAGCATCCTCTCCTCTTTTGTATTGAAATTCTTGGTAATTACTCTTCTTTAAGAATAGGCTTCCATGGAGTGAAGTGTATACCGCAAAGATAAATACCCTTGCTCCAAGTAATCTTTGCCTTACCCTTTTCAACGTATGCCTTCAAGAACTTTGTTCCACCTTCAGAGAATTTCTTAATTGATCCTGCAGGAACAGTGAGTTTGCTCTCAACGAGTGTTCCCTCATCAGCAGAACCCTGACTTACAGTAATCTCTCCACCATTACCTGCATAGATATAAAGACGTCCTGAAGCTGGAATATCGAGTTCAATAGAACTTGCTGCTCCACCAGTAGAAACTCTATTATATTTATTAGCGTCAGCAGTTGTCACATAACCTGGAGATAGAGGACAGAATGGGCTCTTGTTACTTTCGAATGGACTAACAAAACCATTGTCGGAACTCTTCTTACTCTCTGTCTTCATCTTATCGCCGTTAATTATCAAGCCCTGGAACAACTCGGTTTCATTACCATCGGCATCCCTACCCTTGAGAACAAAGTCTGGATCTTTTTGTGCAATTTCAGGGAAGTTACCTAAGAAATAAGAAATCAATCTGTTAGGCTCTGCCTCTGTAGCCTGTGTTACAGATGCGATAACATTGCCTTCTTCATCCAACAGAGAGAATGTATATTCTTTTTCTGTTTCTAAGCCTGTCCATGAATAGTACCATACTTTAGTCTTAGTGTAATCAGGATTTTGAGTGCCATCTGTCACTGGTTTACTTTCGCCTGTCTCATCGTTACGCAACCACTTGGCAGTAGCATATTCTATCTCATGCCAGTTAATGGTCAGGCTTGTAGATTCAACGTCAGTAACACCTATCCACATTGTTGCAGGAGTTTCCACAACTGGACCTACAGGCTTTCCATCAGAATTTGTACTAATGTTCTTTGTTGTATTTTCTATGAGCTTTTCTGCAAGGCTTTCGTCACTTACGCCTCCATAGTACAACTGTCCATTAGTGTACCAGTTACTCTTAGAGCCATC
>Ga0326511_10002887_pt1 | contig 13876 bp, 18 predicted proteins | sample 0_2496_0518_D_FD_203701 | JGI IMG/M metagenome (GOLD analysis project Ga0326511, IMG submission 203701) | Bovine rumen microbial communities from UC Davis, California, United States - 0_2496_0518 | ecosystem: Host-associated > Mammals > Digestive system > Stomach > Rumen | place: USA... | reverse complement strand
TCGTGGAGAGAGAGAGCCTGATCGCACCCCCTATACCCTTTCGGAGTGCTGAGCTCCCTCTGTGGTCTCATTCATGTATCGAGTAAGAGCGCCTATGCGTAAGCATAATAGGCGCTACTACGAGCGCTATTAAAATACATTAAGTACATGATACATTACATAATCGTTTTGGGCCGAGTGCCGGAAAAGCTTGTATCTGTGCGCTTTCTGAGCCCTCTCGAGCGCTTTGCTGATGGAGTGTTTCCTGGGTGGGCTGATGGAGTGTTTTCTGGGTGGGTGATGGAGTGTTTTCTGGGTGGGTGATGGAGTGTTTTCTGGGTGGTCAAAGTTTACCCTTTCGCAGCTCCCACCGGCATAAAAGACACTTCTACAGCGTAGAACGTATTACCGGCGCTACTGTCTTTCTTGTAACGATAGTCGGTTATGAGTTGGTCTTTGCCTGGCTCTTTCCAGCGCTTCATACATTTGTCGATTTTACTCTTTATGAGCTTTCTCTTATCTGCGTTAGGATCGTCGAGCCCGATTTTTGAGTATACCCAGTCGAAGCGTATACTTCTTTGATTGTCTGGTAGTTCTCGGCGGCTGTTATATTTCCTTTCAAACTTATTTCTCATCTCGATCAGACGACGATACAGGCACATCTTAATAGCTCGGCTCTCTTTGCCGTTATAGAGTCCCTTTACATCAAGAAGAGTTACGTCCCTGGTATCTATTTCATTACGATTGAAACGAGCCCACTCTAAGAGAGGCGGCATAAAAGCCTCGTCTCTAGGGACGATAATAACGTCTTCTACGTACTTCCCATTAAGATAAGCCTCGCCTCTTTGATAGGTTACAATTTGCCTATGCAAGTTAAGGGCCCTAGTATTGCCGTCTTTATCGGTCTCCGAATAGACTATATCAATTTCACCTCGAAACTTAAGAAGCGCCTCATCTATGGCTCTGTTTACATCTTCTGGTAACTCAAGATAGCCCTGGATTTTCCCGGTCATTACTCTATAGAGCATCAGCTTTGTAAAAGCATAGATACCGGCCTCTAAGTGACTTATGATAGCGTCGTGTACGTCGTAGTCGTCTTCTGTCAGATTTGGCAGATTTTTAAAGATACCGCTCTGTATAGCTTTGTCATATCCTATAGCACAACGAGCCGTTACGCTCCTTTTGCTACAGCGAGACTCTAGTGGAACGTCCCAGAGAGCGTTACTCTTAGCGTCAACCGGCCTTGTGAGCTTATTGCCAAAAACAGACTTACTTACTCGATCTACTGTTGTTATGTAGTTTTTCGGCGTACTGGCGATATAATACCTTTTCTTTTCTATCTCGCTCTCAGAGTCCTTTACTGCTGGAATAAGGTAATAAATCGTATAGCTGCAAGGTATAACGATCTCTTTGCCGTTCTCTACGCCGGCCCTCTGTCCGCTGTCTGTTCCCTGTATCCCTCTTGTTATTCCATAAGATACAGAATATTTGGGATTATAAGAGAGCATCTGCGTCGGCAGCTCCTTTATCCTGGCGTCGATAAATGTCTCGATTTCGAGCCGTTTATCTGCGTCGAGCGTCTGCATAGGTTTGAAAAATAGATCTTCGAGCATAGCTTTTATACAACTAGCCGGTTCAAAGCGGCCGTCTTTCTTTTCTTTGTAAATAAAATCAGTCTGTAAAAAGACGACTACTTGTTTCTTGAGCTCTTTTACGGTCTCTTCCTGGCTCTTCGTGATCTTCTTTAAGAGCTTGTCGTCGGCGTCCTGGAGCGCCTGGGCCCTGGCGTCATTCTTACCGAATCTTTCGAAGCTGAGAGCTTGTGCTTCATTATAGGCTTTTCGCCATTCGTCCGAGCCGGTCTTTAGCCATTCCTCAAAGACTTTTAGCTTATCCTCGTCTTTTACGCCGAAAAAAGCCGGCTCTGGAGCTTCTGGCCTGAGTGATCGAGCTCGCTCTCGAGCTTCTTCGAGACGCCGCTCTGATTCTTCGATTCTCTTCTCGATTGCGTCGAGCTCTCTTTTAGTGAGTTTTACTATCATTCTTCGTTTACCTTTTTCGGCCTCTCGCCGGTTATAAACTCGGTAAGGGTCTTTTCAGTGATATAGTAGGTTCTGCCGACTTTGTGCGCTCTGAGCTTGCCAGAACGTATATACAGTCGCACCGTAGAGAGCGCCCTGTTGAGCATTTCGGCTGCTTCTTCTGCTGTATAGGCTACAGTATTCTCGAGCTTTATCATCAGCTTATCCTCTCTTTCTTCTCGTCTTTTTCGGCTTCTCTGGATACTCCATAAGATCGCCGTCGTCGATCTGATCGAGATAAGCGCCGAGTATCTGATCGAGCGCCTCTTTCTGTTCGAGCCGGTTCGTAAAAGCGTAGTCTCTGAGCTTCTTAAGATACTCTTTGCGTATCTTGAAGCTCGCCGTCGTAAAGTCGTCTACGTCGCTTTGTGCAGCTCTTATGATCGCTATATCATTTTCCGTAAGTACCGGCTCTTCCTGTATCGGCGGCGTGTTCAGTAACGGGTTCTTTCCAAGTGCTTTACTCATTGTCTCTCTTTTCCTCTCTTTTCTCTGTGGTTTCATATCCTAGAAGCTCGGCGGCGAGCTCTTGATATTGTTTTGAGCCGTTGCTTCTTCGGCTGTACTCTATAATATCTTTTCCATGCCCAGGAGCTTCTCCCAGTTTATTATTCTGGCTTATCCTGGTCTTAAAGACTTTATCGCCGAAAGCCTGCTCGAGTGCCTCGAGTACATCTTTGTCGAGATTTTGGTTTGCATGGAAGAAAGTAAGAAGTAAGCCGGTTATCTCGAGCTCTGGGTTAAAGCGAGCTTTTACGAGCTCTACCGTATCTCTGATCTGAGCTACTCCTTTAAGCGGCAAATACTGAGCCTGTACAGGTATGATTACTTCTTTTGCAGCTGTAAGCGCCATCAAAGTAAAGATATTTAAGCTCGGCGGACAATCAATAAGAATAAAATCATAGCTCTTTTTGATCTTGCCGAGAGCGTCTCTCAGAAGATAATTACGGCGCTCTGCATTGATAAGCTCTATCTCGCCGGCGCTGAGCCGTATATCGGTCGTCAGTATGTCGTAAGAGGCTTTAGCGGCTTTTGTCTTTATAGCCTGGTTAATATCCTCGCCGTTGAGTACCTCGTAGGTCGTTAGATCGTCGTCGCCGAGATCGTCGAAGCCGGCGCTCTGCGATAAGTTTCCTTGTGGGTCAATGTCTACGAGTAGACACTTGAAACCACAGAGGGAGAGTGCAGCTCCCAGGTTTATGCAGCTCGTCGTCTTTCCGACGCCGCCTTTCTGGTTAAGAAAAGTAATAACTCTCACTCGACGCCCCCTTTACGATCTGACAATCTTAAAAAGCCGCTCTCTGTACCAGGTAGGGCTCTTTTTCATATACGCTATAAAATTCTCTGCATCTGTCCGATCTGCAAAAGCGGCGATAAAATGATAAGCCGGCGTTTTGCCGATCTTTGCAGTATCCTCAGCGCCGTATACCCAGAACGGAGCTACCGCCTCGAGCTTTTCGCCCTGGCCTTTCTCGTATTCTTTACTCATATCGTCTTACTCTCTTTCTGATATTACTGATATTGTATAATAATATCGCCATCTATTATAGTTTCTTTTCTAATGTCAGTCAATGTTTTAGCATCTTTTCAGTAATACGGAGAGAATAAAAAAAGAGAGCTGCCGCCCTGGTAGCTCTCCTGTGGTCTCATTCACTGAGGCTCGTAGCCATACGGCTTTATAGCGTCCTCTTTCGGCCCATATTTCAGATTTTTTACATATACGCAGAGCTCGCCGTTATAGTCGTCGGCGGTCTCTACTCGGCTTACCTCGTACCACTGATCTTTAGTCTCGTAGTACAGGTAGTCGTATTGCGCTATATCATTTCTGTTATTGAATACAAAGAGCCTGGTCTCGTCGTTCCAGAAAGCGTGAGCTGCATAGAGCTGCTCCTGTGTGAGCTGTGTTGCATAGCACCACAGAGAGACCGGCGCTACAGGCGTCCAGTATTCGGTATAAGACAGGCCGCTCGAAGTCTTACCGCCTTTATGCTTTTTGAAAATCTGAGCTTTCTTATCTTTCTTGAAGTATAAGTACGAGCTGCTTCTTTTTACGTATCCTCTGCTATCCATTTTTCTACCTCTACAATGTGTTTAAGTATTCCTGGTAATGGTCTGTAAGCCCTACGTAGGCGTCTAAGAGGCTCGCTAAGCCGTCTATACGGTACTTAGGCGACTGAGCTTTAATAGGCTGTATATTGCCGTTTACGTCGGTTTTTATGCCTGTATTCGTAATGCACCATTTAAGCAAGCTCGAATTATTATAATTGATCTTCTTAGACTGTAGATCGGCGCCGAGCTTCTGCATAGGCAGAGATAGCGTCTTTACTCCCTGGTAGCATTTGACCAGATTAAAGCCGTAGCTCTGCATTTCCTGTACCCAGTATGCAGCGCTGTAAGGGTCGTAGTATATCCAGGCCGGCGTTATGTCGTAGGTCTCTACCATTTCCAGATACCAGGCGGTAACGTCGCTATAGTTTATCTGATTACCCTCGCAAAGCCTGAGAAGACCGGCTTCGTACCATTTATCGTAAGGTATTTTCTCTTCTGATACTCTTTTCTCGAAGTGGTCTTTAGGCAGCCAATACATTTGTACGACGTACCGCTTTTCGTTCTTATCCATAAATAGGAGCGTAGCTGCTGTAAGGTCTCCTACATGAGAAAGGTCTACGCCGCCGATAGCGTAATAGCCTTTAAAATCTGCGATATTAAAGGTCTCTTCGTTGTTTATGTCGTCGAAAGTAAGCCACGCACTCGAGACGGTCGATATAACATTGAAGTCTTTTACCAGGACGCCGGTAAGGTCTTTAGGGCTCTGTTTTGCCCTGGCTACCTTTGCGATCAAGTCGTCGATCTTCTTTATATGGTTCAGACCAGGGTTAGCTTTTTCCCATGCCATAGGGTCGAGCCATTCTTCTTTATTATCGAGCTCGTAGAGTATCGGTAAAAAGTGATCGTCGGTTATTGTGCCGTCACAGACTCCGCAGGCGTATTTATACATATCGTCAAAAATACACTCTCTGACAGTACCGGCGGTCGTTATCATTACGAGAAGAGGCTGCCGTCTTGCGCTCTGGCTCTGCTTCATTACCTCGTAGGTATTCCGATCTTTGATGCTGTGCAGCTCGTCTATGATTACGAGAGAGCTGTTAAGGCCGTCGAGAGTATCGCTGTTACGTCCGAGAGGCTGCATCTTCGAGAAAGTAAGAGGAAAGTACAGATCGCTCTTTCTCTTCTTAGTGATCTCTAAGAGCTCTGGGCTCTGTCTTACCATGTTGCATACTTCTTCGTAGATTATGCGAGCCTGGTCTTTTTTCGACGCTACGCTATATACTTCTGCACCGGCTTCTTTATCTGCAATCAGACAATACAAAGCGAGCCCAGACAGGAGCGTACTTTTGCCGTTTTTCCGAGCTAAATAGAAGAGCGTTTCCCTATACCGGCGCTCTCCTGTGGTTTCGTGTATAAAGCCAAAAAGAGCCGATATAAACGCTTTCTGAAAGAGCTCGAGCTTTACCGGCTTACCGGCCCACTCGCCCTTAGAGTGCTTACAAAAGCGCTCTATAAACTGTATCGGTCGCTCGGCTCTCTTCTGATCGAAGACGTAGCCGCCGCTCGGCTCTCGTATATCCTGGCTCAGCTTCTCGTATTGCCGTCTTATACGCTTACCGACGATACACTTGCCAGAGCGTATAGCGTCGAGATACTCGTCTATATAATTCAATACTCTTTTAAGAAGTCGTAGACGGCGTTGCTCTTCTCTGACTCTGCGCTCTTTCCCATCAGATCGGCGAGCTGCCGGTACATAACGCTATAGCGCTGTACTGTCGTATTGTACGCTTTGAGCGCCGGCGACTCCCTTAAAAAGTCTTGTTTTCCCTGTTGAAAGTGCTCTACCTCGCCATACTCGGCGATCTGAGCTTTGAGCCTTTCGAGAGTCTTTTCCATGAAAGCGAGCTCTTTTACGAGCTTCTCTCCGATCGGCTTCTTATCCTCTGGCAGCTTCTTTAAGATACTGTCGAAGCTAGACTCTGTTTTTTTCTTCTCTTTCATTGTCGCCCACCTCACATGAGACCACAGGAGAGGCTCTTTTTGCGTACCAGTCTCTTACCAGATCGGCAAATTGCCTCTTATTCTTTCTTCTATCGTCGGCCTCGATACGGCGAAGACACTCTTCTTCTGTGGTATCAAGCTCGACGATCTCAGCTCTGAGACGAGAAGCTAAGTATTTACAATAATCTCGATCTGGATTACTTGTAATTATCCAGGCTCGCCCCCATGAGCCGAGCCGCCTTTCTACGTGATCGTAGACTGTATCTCTGATCGAGAGAGCTGCGTCGAGTACCGGCATATGGTCGAAGTAATAGGTCTCTGGCTCGCCGATCAGCGCCGAGCATATCATATCTAGATCAAAAACCAGATCGCCCTCTCGCTTATGCTCTCTGACATAAGTTGTTTTTCCGCTCGCCGGCGCTCCACATACAATGAAAACGACGCTCTCTTTTACAAGGTTTCCGTTTTCGTCGAAGTGGGTCTCTTCTGGCCCTCGCCGATAATAGCTCTTGCCGATATGCTCTTTATTGTGACACTCCATACAGAGCGCCTCTAAATTATCCATATTAAGCGCTATCTCTGGGTCGTTCACATTATCGGCATTTAACCATATCCTGTGATGGCAGATTTTAGCCGGCTTGCCGCAGCGCTCGCAAATATAATACTTTGAGCTCATGTATGCAGCCGAGACTTTACGCCACTCTTTCGACTTATAGAAAGCGCTATTACCGTACTTACTCGGCATCTTCTTTGTAGCCTCGAGCCCTTACCGTAAGAGCCTTTAAAAGAGCGTTTATGGTCCTGGTCAAGCTCTGGTCGTTTGCGTGATCTGCATAATACCATTGAGTAAGAAGAAAACCGCTTACTACCTTTACGATCGGCTCGTTGCCCTGGCGGCTTTCCTTTAAGCCGGTCGTCGTCTCGATATAAGATGGCAAAGCTGAAATCAGAGCGTTAATAAGATCGTCGTTACTGCCCTGGTCAACGTGTAAGACGTTACAAGCTTCTGCTAATGTCATTGTTATAACTCCTAATAAATAAAGGGCTCGAGAGCTTCTACGAGCGTCTCGGGCCCTCTACAGTAAATATAATATTATCCGCTAAGATAGTATTATTGTCGTTAAGCGGTCGCTTTGCTGAGCTTTACGAAAGCCTCTTCTACGATAGGCTTACAGTCGGCGATAGCCATAGCCCTGTAGTCGATCACGCCTTTCTTAAAAGAGCTCTCCCTGGAAGACTCGACTACAATACCCTCAGGCATATTGTAGCCCATGTATTTAGCGTAGTTGCCCAGGTAGACGGTATTATCGGCGATATTGTCGTCGATCACTACAGGGAAGCCGAGCACCTTGCCAACGGTATCATTCTGGAGATCAGCGATAAAGACGGGCCGCTTGTTCTGATCGCTCATAGTGTAGAACACGTTATAGAGCGTAGCGTTGTTCATAGCCATCTTAGCGCCGGCTGCATAGCCTCTCTTAAGAAGTGCTACGAAAGCAACGACGTCAGTATAGGCAAAGTCGGCATTTGCTGCGATCTGATGATGGTTCTTAGCGTTGCCGCCGCTCGCAGAAGTACGCCAGGTTACGCCGGCCTCGAGTCCTGTACCCTGTCCGCTACCAGAGCCGTTAACGATCGCATAGTCGAGAGTTTCCATGATGCAAGCGGTAAGCTCGTCTACGATATAACTCTCGAAAGCAGAGACGCTCATACGACGCACCTTTGCAGAGATCGAGAACACTTTCATAAGCTCGTAGCCGTCGAAAGTGATCGCCGCTACGGTCACGTTCTCGGAGTCTACCGCTGCCGCTTCTGTATGCCAAGCAGCCTTAGTGCTCGGAGTGCCTACAGGGATAGAGACTTTTGTAGGAATGTTAAAGGCTCTGCACTCGCCCAGGAGACCGCCCATAGTACGAGCTTTCTTGATCACTTCGTTAAGGGTCTGGGTAGGAAGTACGGCGGCGCTGTTGCTTGCCGTATTGTAAGCGTCATTACGACGCTCTGCGACGCTCATAGCAACGTCGAAAGCCCTCTGCTCGATCTCGCTGAGCTCTCTGCCGAGCATGGTCTTAAAGAAAGCGCTGCGATACTCTTCGGTCTCGATCACGGTCTCAGGGTCAAAGCTCTTCTTTTCAGGCTTTGTATCCATGCCCTCAAAGAAAGAAAGAGTCTTCTTTACAGAGCTGCGAGTCTCGGCCTCTTCCCTGGCCTCTTTAATACCTTTGAGCTCGATATTGAGAGCATCTACGTCGGCATCGGCGTTGCTGTCGATCTCTTTGCCGATCGCTTTCGCCCTGGTCTCCATCTCTTCGACGGTCTTTGTACGATAAAAATTAAAAGCTTCTGCTACTGTCTTAAAATTCATGGTTAGTCATTACCTCGCTTTGAGTATCTGATTTATAAGTATCCTGGCTTCATTCTTCCTCTTCATGAGACCACAGAGGAGAAGCCGAGAGTCTCTACTCTCTGCCGAGACGTAAGTAGACTCATAAGCCGGAAAAGCCGTAAGAGAACACTCATAGACTTTAGCTATCCGCTTAATTGTCCTGGTATTCGTCTTAGGGTCGTAGTGATCGCCGCCCTCTGGCACTGTGAAAGCGTAGCTCATTCCTCGGAGATCGCCACGCTTTACAGCTTCGAAAGCCTCTTTACCGGCTTCTGTACTAGGCAGAGAAGCCTCGAAAGTCATGCCGTCGTTGTCGAGTACCAGGCTCATGGTCTTAGGAGTACGAGCGAGCGGTATCTTGCTCGCATCATGTCCGACTAAGAGCCGTACGTCGCTCAGATCGGCGCCGTCGAGAGCTCCACGCTCTATGATTTCGATATAGCTGCCGCCAATATCGTTAATCGTTGTGGGAGCGTCGTATACTACCGGTCGCCCCCTTAAAATAAGAGCCTTGCCGGCTGTCTCCTGGCTATCGGCTCGTATTTCCGCTATTCTTACTTCTTTCATTTTTGAAAAGCCACCTCTCTTAGACTGTTACAGCTCGGCTCTTCTTCGCTCTGTAAGCGGCGGCGTTTAAGCTGTTCGCTTTCATAGGAGCTCTGAGCTTGTAGCTGTTTTTCTTATTCGTGAAAGAGTTTTTCTTCGGCTTACTCTTCTTCTTCATCGCCCAGGCCCTCTAAGACAGATACGGCGAGCTCGCCGCCCTCTACCGAGATCACATAATTGCGAATAGTGCCAGACAGAGAGCGAGCTGTAATATGCAGCGTCTCGCCGTCCTGGATCACGCCGGTTATAGTTGCCGTAATAAGTCTTTCTAATCCGTCATTCTTCTTCATGGTTATTTGTCTCCTTAAGCCGGTTATCTGGTTTCTTTCCGAGCTGATACTCTGTAGCTATGCTCTGATCGATCATGTTAAGCGCCTGTAAGCGCCTGTCGCCGTCTTCTACGCTCGGCAAATTAAGTATTTCGAGCGCCTGGTTGATAGTAAGAAGACCATACGGAGCGAGCTGCGCTATGAGCTCGACTTTTGTCTTATTACTGGTAAATTGCAGCCGCCCAGACTCAAAGAGTATGCTGTTACCGAAAGACTGAGCCCTGTCAGAAAAGACTTTTGCTGTAAACTCTTGTGAGAGAGATATGGCAATCGGCTCGAGCGTAGACTCATAAAAAGCAGCGTACTCGTCTTCTGTATATGAGCTGTTTACGATAGACTCAGTTACTCCCAGGTAGTTATAGATCTTCTTTTTAATCTCTCTCGCCTGGTCAGCGTCAAGAAGTACCGGCTTATTGTCTATCGGCTTATAGTCCATTTTCTGATCTGTTGCAATTACGCCGCCGTCGTTACCGATCTCGAGATAGTCTTTTACAAAAGCCTCTTTCTCTTCTTTGAGCTTTGTAGGGCTCATGATCTGAGTAAAAGATAAGATACCTCTGATCGAAGCGCCGGCCCTGATCGCACTTGTTACGCCGTCGTTCTGGGTCTGAGCAAGCTCTATGCCAGGAGCTATAGCGCTGTTATTATCGCCGAGTATCTCGCTATCGTTAAAGAAGCGGCGTAAGTGTATAACGTCTTCATACGGTAAGACGACTTCCTTGCCAGTCTTCAGCATGAAACCACAGAAGAGAGAGCCGGCGCCGTCGCTGAGTATGTCAACGTGAGACGCCGTAATAGGGTAGATCGCTCTTAAGCCGCCTTTGTCGTCCCGATCGAGATAAGCAAAAGCATTATTGTAAAGGAAAAGCCGAGTCGTAAGCTTATACAGGAGATCATATGCGCTCATGTATCTGTTCGGCCTCACCTGTAAGAGCCGGTTAAGTTTACAGTCTCCGTCTACTCTATCGTGATCGGCGTATCTGATAACGTGAGAGCCCTTAAGCTTGCCGGCGTTACGAGCTATAGCGTCTACCGCTTCTCTGAAAATATCGTTGCCGTAAGCGTCGCCGCTATACGTCGAGAAGCCGCCTATCGGCTCTCGTACGAGCTGCGTCTTCGTAACGATTCTCTTTCTATTAAACAACTTATCAATAATACTCATATTACCACTCTTAATAATAAAGTCGTTAAGAACCTCTTATTATATTATCATATTACTGATAAATACGCAATATAAGAGCGTACCAGTAAATACCGATACGCTCTTATTATCTACATTACTATATTACCCAAATTGTGGGCCCCCTCCTAGCCCTCGCTTTTCCTCTCTGAGCGTGTTTTGCGGGCACCCTCTCTCCCTTCCTTCATGGCTTCCCACTTTGCAAGGTCTGCCCGGGCCCTCTGCAAGTTTTCCGGGTCTCCGTCCTTTTCAAGTATTTTTATTAGTGCGGTGGCGTCTGCTATGTTCACTTCTATTACTCTGTCTATGTTCTCTTTCAATGGCTCCCACTCCCTTCTACAATGTCTAAATTACCAGGCGTTAGACAGTACCCAGGCTTTCGTATTCTTCTTCGAAAGGTACGCTTTCGTCGTCACTGACAGATTTAAAAGTTTCGTAGCCGTTTCCGTAGTCGGCGCCCTCGTCGTTAAGCGGTCGCGGTTCGGAAACAGAATAATAATTATAAGCCGGTAAAAACTCAAAGAAAAGAGAGCCCTTAGAGCCGTTACGATTTTTCAGTATCTTAAGCTCGATCGGAAGACACTCGCCGGCAGCACCCTTAATGCTCATCTTGTTAAGAAGTTCTCTTACCCTGGCCTCGTGCTCGATCTTATTCTCGAAAACTTTCATCTTCTTTTTATCTACCGTCGTAATCCATTTTTTTATATAATCCATGCCCTGATACTGCATGGCGAGAAGTATATCGCTCGAGTATTCGATACGACTCGACTCACTGAATGAGCCATAGTTTACAGGGTCAAGATAGCTCGTACGATTAAAAGCAGATATAACGAAAACTGGTATATGGAAGTCTCGAGAGAGTACTTTTAAGCGTGTTACGTCGTAGTCTGTAAGTATCCTCTTATCGGCTGTCTTTGCGAGTGAGCTCGGCTGCAATATCTGTAAATAGTCAAGAATTACGAAAGGTCTGTTGCCAGTTAAGCCGATATGATTTTCTACTACGCCTCTTACTAAGTCTACATCGACGTTATTCTCGCCGACGTAGATACGAGTATTGCCGGCGATCTTCTTAGCGGCATTAAAAGCCTCTATAAAAACCTCGCCCTGGTTATTTATACCCTTGCCGCCAAAAGCTACGCCACCAACTTTACCGCTAAGTATGTCTCTGGTAGTGAGGCGAAGCGTCCGACGATAAATATCTTTTTCGGTAAGCTCATGAGTATAGCGGCTTATCGTCTTTGCGTTCAGCTCATTCTTGCTCATTTCAAGTGAGAAAATCAGTACGTCTCTACCCTGTTCGGCGATTTGGGTCGCTATCTGCAAAGCGAAGCTCGTCTTACCCAGGGAAGAGATCGCTCCAAGGAAAATGAGCTGCTCACCCATAAAGCCGCCGTCGAGCTTTTTGTCGAGATTTTCGAAGCCTGTACGCCATAAGTCTTCATAGCCTTGCTGACGGCCCTCTACAGCAGACATCAGATCGGCGAGCGCCGCATTGTTATCGGTCTGCTTACTATACTGCATAAGCTCAAACTCGTGATATTCATCATCGGTCAGATCATTGAGTCGCGCTTCAGTCATTCCGTTAATTTGATTATATCTTTCTTCTGTAATCATGTTTACGTTCCCTTTCTAGTCTCGAATTTGTTCGGCCTTTCAGAGCCTTTAAAAATTCCTCTTTTTCTTTCTGTTTAGCATAAGCTCTCTTTTCCTCGGCGGTAAGCTCGATATGTCCTACGAGCTGCTTACAGTTTACAGCCGCTTTGTTAAGAGTCCGATCGAGATAGCTCCGGCTCTTTCCTACAGCTCTATACAGACTTGAAGATCGGAAAAGCCGCTCGGTAAGCTCTCGATCGCTAGTAAAGCCGTACAGGTAAGTACAAAGAGCCTGGTCAGCTCTGCTATGATCGCCGCCGTACTCGCTCGTATCACCGCTATAAAGAGCTGCTACCTTTTTGCCGACGCTACCACTCTCGAAGATACGCTCGAGTATCTCAGCGTCACTAAGCCGCTTTACGTCTTCAAGCCACCTCTCGTAAGTAAAACCGCCAGAAGATGAAACCACAGGAGGAGCCGCAGTCGGTCGCCTGGTACTCGGCTTCTCTATCGGAGCTACTTCTCGAAAGTACTTCTCGTATACCTCGGCGATCAGATCGGTACGCTCTGCTATCTCTTTCTTTCCGCAGCCTCGAGAGCTGATAACGTCGCCGCTTACCGTCATATACCCAGAGTCGAAGAGCTGATACTCGGCTTTATTCGTTCTGAAAATATCTCTCTTATTCTTTGCAAGCTTCTTTATATCCCCTGGCAGCTTTCCGAAAAAGAGTATATGTAAGCCTGTACCAGACGGCGAGAGCTCTGCATAGGTATCGAGTAGCTCGACGATCTCGCCGGCCTCTGGCGTTATGACTTTCCGCTCTTTATCCACGACGTTATCCAGGTCCATGCCCAGGACGCCGGTACCAGAGAGAGCGATACCGACGCCGGCGACTTTGCACTCGACGAGATCAGCATAGCCTTTCACTTTTACTCGAGCGGTCTTTCCGATCTGAGCCGCAGCCTCTTCGAAAGTAGCTAAGCTCTTTGGGTCGTTGCTCATGCCGCTATAGAGTGTATAAGGGTTGATAGGCGGCTTATCGTAGCCGCCTACCCCACTATGCTTCTTTTCATTCCAGATCAATGGATAACAGAGCCATATCTTCATATTACGAAGCGGCTCGAGCTCTTTCGGTAAGATCACTTCTTTTTAGCCTCTCTCTTTCCGTACTTATAGCCGATCATAAAGCCGGCCTCTAATCCATAGCTGATAGCGTCCAGGTCTGTAAGCTCGCCTCTTTTAACTAAGTAATCTCTGATCTGTAAAACATCAGTAGGATAGATAGCGCCTGTACCGTCTTTTCTGTGATAAAACTGTTCTCTGTACTCTTTGATATACTTCTCTAAATCTCTTTTCATAATGGTATACTCCTGTTCTGTTTGCTTTCCGAGCACATACCCTTATAATAAGAGTAGTGCGCTTTATAGTGTACTGTCCTGGGTAGCCGTTTCGGTCTGGTCACTGATTGCGGCTACTCTTTTTATGTCTTTCTCGTATTATCACCCCCTTAATAGCTATGAGCTCATGAGACCACAGGAGAGACGGCGCTCTTCTCTATGTATTACTGTATTATCACTAATATAGTAATACCGTATTATCAATATATACCACCTTACCGCAAAAAGCAATAAGCCCCCTCTGTCAAATTTCAAAAAGAGAGGTATAAAAAAG
>Ga0326511_10002886_pt1 | contig 13877 bp, 16 predicted proteins | sample 0_2496_0518_D_FD_203701 | JGI IMG/M metagenome (GOLD analysis project Ga0326511, IMG submission 203701) | Bovine rumen microbial communities from UC Davis, California, United States - 0_2496_0518 | ecosystem: Host-associated > Mammals > Digestive system > Stomach > Rumen | place: USA... | reverse complement strand
CCCCCTATTTATCTAGGCAAATTCCCCAAAATATGTTATAATATGTACTCAAAAACCGAACAAAAAACCGAACAGACACACAAAAACCGAACAGAAAAACCGAACAAAACCTGATCAACCATACCCTTCACTGGCCATCTGGAGCAACCAAGCACCACCAACTCATCACCAAAATATATCATGAGATGAATATTACATCACAAACTTATCCACATATGTGGAAAACTTGAAGAAAAAACCACTTGCAAACATAATAATCATCATGTAACATAGAATTATCAACTAATAAATGAAAGGAAAAGAGATGAAAAAAGATGAAAAGCGAAAGGAGATTAGAGATGTATTTCTAGACTATTTAAAAATGTACAAGAAGAAAGGGTTTGATGATTACAGTGCTAACCAAATGGCTGCCCTCGGTACAAGGATAGATTATAAATTAAGTAAAAATGAATTAATAAGGATATTAAACAATGAGTAAAGAAAAGGTTACTATCAAAGATTTCAAAGCAATGTTTGCTGAATATGCTAAGAAGGAGTTAGAGTTTATAGAAAACTCAGACCCAGAGAAGCTATATCATAGGGTTATGCCAAATATCAAAGATAAGAATAAAGGTTCAATCGACTTTCTCTATAAGAAGATAACAGTTGGTGGCCTAATAGATGGAGACACTATCTATCTTAATAAGCTAAGAGTTAGCAAATGGGGTAAAGAAGAGGATATTGATTCAGTTATTGCTAAGATTGAAGAGACAGTAAACAAGGGAGATATGAAATTAGTAAATCAGTTATGATATAATTGATTACAGGTTGCTGAGTTGGCAGTATTGATTTGTAACCAGTAACCTCGTGGGAGCGATAGGGCTAAACCCTGATGCTCCTAACCAATAAGTTAAGTGTTTAAAAGGAAAGGACACAAGATGAAAACATCATCAAATACCAATACCAAATCTAATCTCGAAGAAGTATTTGCTCTTTGGGAAGCTAAGAAGGGTGATAAGCTCTATTACACAGGTAAAACCTCTGGTGATAAGCCTATACGCTTAGTGGCTTTTGTTAATGAGATAAAGAAGAATCCGAATCAGCCAGACATTCAGGTATACGAGCAGGCTGAGAAAGGCCAGGAGAAAACTCAGGTAGCTTCTCTTTGGGAGAATAAGAGTAAAGCTGGCAAAGCTTACCTTGGAGGTCAAGACAATGAGAAAAAGAAGTTAGTTGGTTTCTTTAATGATAAAACTGGTGATGGCAAGTATCCATCAATTCGTGTTTACTACTCTGAATCAAAGTAGTATAATTAACTATAACTGGTAAGTTTAGCCCATTCTTACCAGTTATTTTTATGCTATAATTAAGCTGTACGAAAGTACATAAAGGTAAAGTGTTTGTCCTTTTCCTTTAAAGAGCCTGGCCATTCCAGGCTTTTATGTTGACAAAAGAAAAAAAATCTATATACTGAAGATAGGTGTCCTAAACGTTTACCGCACTAAGTATAGCGTGGTGATTTACAACAGAGACATTGGTGACACAGCAATAATATCAAATTTAACGCAATACAGTGATTAATTAATAAAAGGTATTAATGCTGATGTATTGCAATACACCAACATTATTAATCGTGTATCCTTGGAACAATACAGGATTAACGTCTTAAATCAGTAAAATAAGGGTTGCAACATACCCTTATTTTATTTATAATAAAGTTAACCAATAGTTCTTTACAGTCTAGGTTTAAAGAATATAATGTATAACTGTACCAAACAATTAATACTTTTTCTTTCATTTAACAAACAATGTCATAAACCCACACAAGTAAATGCTTTATTTTCTTCTGTATAAGTTGATTTTAAGAAAAATCACCCTCAGATGGTTAGAGGGTGTTTTTCTTTATTTGAGAGATTTCTTCTTGCGTTTACCACCACAAGGCATAGCAATTCCTTTCTAATATGATTGATAAGCTACTCTCTCATCTTCGTATTCCATGTTTCTCCTAGTAAATTAACATAAATAACTCAGCGATGCGTGGGTCATTAATGATTAACTGTTCAATATTTAAAATTGTTTCTCGGTACTTAATGATAAGGTCCTGAGCTGACACCACACCAAAGTTACCTTTAGTTGTCTCAACTGTTCCTTCTTTCTCTTTACCAATTACTGAGTTACTTCCATTGCTAGAGGTATTACCAGTTGTAGTATTACTTCCTGTAGTTGAACCACTAGATTTACCCCAGCCAGCGTCATCTGCATAGTCTACACTATCTATACCAGTATTTGAGATACCAAGCGAGTCCTGAGGAGTCTTAGAATTAACTGTCTTAGTGTATTCCTCGTTTGAAGTAGTGTCTGACCCAGTAGTAGAGGTATTTGATGAGCTATTCTGAGTTCCAACTGTAGAATCATCCTTACTTCTATCAATTGTTTTCACATAGTCCACATTGTAAATAGGATTAAAATCCTGGTCTGCTGAGTAGAATAGCTGATTGTACTTTGGCATAATCTCATTTAAAGCAGTTTCAAGCTCAAACAGCCATCTACCAAAGGTTTCTTGGCCAATCTCTCGGAAACGATAGAAGTTCAGGATTTTAGTATTTAGTTCCTCTCTCGTTGGTACTTTGTAAGATGTCCCATATTGCCTTACTTTGTTAGGGTCAGTTTCATATAGAGGATAACTACTCATCGCATTTTCAATAGCTGTTTTAGCTGCAGGGTACTTTAGGAGATTATCTAATACCTCTGTATACCTTGCTGGTAGTTGTGTTCCTATGAATGTGTTAATAAACTCCTCATTCATTACATATTCATCTTGTTCCATTATTCTTCTCCCTCTATCTTTTCTTCATTAATTTCTTTATATTCAGGGATTTCTTCAAGTTCTCTACGCTTTACAGATATATTCAGACCAAAGATTCTATTAATATTCTTACAGGCTTCTTCACGAGCTTTCAGAAGTACATCTTCACTAGCTTTAACTTGCTCATTGTTAGCTTCTACTTCATTTGCAACCATTCTCTCACGCTTATCCATATTAGCGTTGTTGATACCAAAATCAGTAAATACTTCATTCAGTATCATGTGTTTCTGAGTCTGTAAGTCCTTAAACACAGGAGGAGCTTGAATCTGAAGAGTATCCACCATATCAGCAATGTTTGCCTGGTCGGTAGTCCAAATCACAGGTTCATTATCTCTTCTCTGGTTGATTGCATTCTTTAGGGATAGTCTCTGTTTATCAGAGCATCGGACAATTATCGGGGTCTTTTGGGCCTCTATGTTCACATCTATGGCTCTGTCGATATTACAGAGTTTAAAAGCATAGTGTCTTACAATAGGAAACTCAGGAAGCATCAAATCGTTATTCCTAATCACATAACAGTTTTCACCGTTTATTAGCTTTGGGCCATTATATACATAGTTCTCGGCTACAGGATAAACTGTAGTTGGGTCTCCATAACAGTTAATTGAGCCTTGCTGTGCCAGGCCAGCCACCATATATCCCATGGTTGGGTCTTTGAAGAAGATACATTTACCAGAAGTAAAGAGATACTTCTCAATCCATCTTTCATCCATATTGTTTGGGAGCGATTCCCACTCGAACAATGCTCTAGCTATCAGCATAAGTTTGTAGTAGTAATAGCTAAAGGTCATGTTATTAGCCATTTGTGCTACAGATTTGTAGCTTAATAATTGATAACTCTTTTCGTCAAACATATTATACTATCCCATTGCTTACGCTGTAGTTTAAGAAGTTGGACGGATTTCTCCAAAATGTTAAACCATTGTTATAAGCACTCTTAATTTTATTCATTTCCTCGTTTGGTACATTTCCAACGATATTAGCATTCATAGTTTTAGTATACCACCAATTCTGCCTGTGGTTAGTGTTTGGGGTTTTCATTCTATTCACCTGATAACCGTAAGCGTCAAAGTAGTCATCTGCACATCTGGCATACTCTGCTTTTATACTCATTGGAAGATATGTAAACTGGCTTCTAAGTTTTGCCCATACTAAATCACCGGCATTTAGGTTTCCATGTACTTGGTCAGGGGTAAGGTTAGCATTGGTTTTAGCTTTAAATTCATTTTTAACTATATCAATTGCCCCACCTATTGCTGATGCACCTCCCATAGCAAGACCTCCAGTAAGTCCTCCTTGGACCAGACCGCTTAAACCTTGCCCGATTGAGTGCATAATCATATTTTGTCTTTCCATTCTCATATTTACAGAGTTTTGGGTTAGCCAGTTAGTGTAGCTATCAGACCCCCATGAGAGTATTGGAAGTTTCGTTGCGTTTACACTGTAATCGTATGCGTTTTCACCAGAACCGATATTTTTATAGTTTTGGGGAATAGCTTTAATTGAACCTGATGGACAGAAAGCACCCTCCATTTTGAAGGATGGGTTTGAGCTGAAATCTTCATATCTATACTGATATGATGAACCTCCATTGTTTGATATATTAAAATAAACAAACGGAAAAGTCTTTAATTTACCATTACGAGGCACATATCCATCCAATGAGCCTGGTTTACTAAATGTGCTAGTACCTAAATCTCGTTGGTGATATGAACCTGCAAAGATTGCTAAGTTTGGAGCATCTTTAGTTACAGGTTCACCATCTGTAGGCCTATATGTGCTACTTACATGAAGTCCACCATAAATATATGATGTATCTATCATAGAAGAAGGCATAATGTAAGCATTAACAATAGCATCACTGAGTCCAGCATTGTTATATACATCAACAACTACATTGGGGTCATAATAACCATTAACTCTATGATTATATTGGTCATACCCTAACAATAGATGAATCACAGCAGAAGGTGTTCCATTCACGACAGGTGAAAATGTTGGAATAGGAGCTGGTTGTGTATCGAAATGCCAAGATAGAGTTTGTCCTGTACCCTCGTTTTCTACCATTGATACATCCAAAACAATCACAAAATCGTTATTATTAATTGGCCCAAAATTTACAGTTGTATCGTTGATGACATATTCCCCTAACTCTAATCCTTCAGGTAGAGTATTAGCTCCCACAGTGTCATTGTTAGTATGCTCACGCTCTACGAAGCTTGGTTTAACTGTAATGTCAAACATGAAGGTTTGCAGTGGGTCTACCTCAAACACTACATCTGTGTAACCATCTGAGACATAGGTCATCTTCTTAATAAAGGCATAAAACCACTTATTAGAATAAGCTGTGTTCTGCCACATAATGTAGTTATATTGTCTCACAGTATCTATTTGGTCTGGGCATCTGAAGGTTCTGGTCTCACTCTGATAGCTTACATTGGTGTAAGTCTTAGAGATATTATTCTGGAAATAGGTGTGCTGAGCAGAAGCATTAGCAAAGTACAGAGTGTTCCTCATATCATCTTCTAGTGGTACATTGAGTAAGTATACTTTCGATATATTCTTTGCCATATTATTCCTTATGATTATTATATCATGTTACCTCCCACCAGTTAAGCTAGTGGGAGGTTGTTTGTGTTACTACAAAACACCGACTATTTTTCTAATACCAATTACATTCTTTACAGTAATAGTAGGTACAACACCACTATCCATATTGAGTTGTGCTTGTCTATCGGTTTCTGCCGAAGTTGCGTTTAATTTAATGCGACATACTCTTTCATAATATCCAGTACCAGCACCATTGGTATAACCACTAGATGCACAGTAGTAGTTGTTACCTGAGTGAATGTCAAATTGTACAGTCAGAGCATAATTTTCATCTGTGAAACATTCTACAATTGCACTACGGTAGTTGTTAATAGTTTCTTTTAGAGTAATACCTGTATAAGTAGTAGTATCCGACTCAAATAATGTACACAAATCATAGAGATTGTTCCAATTATTTTGTTTGGCATTATTACGAGTAACAATTTGTGAAGTAAACGGGAGTGCTTTTAGTGTAGTCGTAGTAGCTGTTGCACAGGTTATGTTGTTTTGCCATGCGCTGAGCAGTCTAGCATTAGCAGATGCTTGAGTAAAGTTTAAGGTTGTAAATGATAAGCATAGCTCAGAATATGTTACTTTTAGGAATGAGTAGATAGCATTAGTAGATGTTAGTACACCATCAAATTCAACTTTAGACCTAGCAATAACAATCTGGTCATTAACAGCAGCCGTACTTTCTAAGTCTGTAATTAGTACACTCGGGCAATCTTCGATAGTAATAATAGTAGAATCTAGTTTTACATCATTCAAGCGTAGCATTCCAATATTCGTGAATGTTAAATTATTCTTCGGAATGTTTTCATTAAAGTTTATCTGTAATTTCTTGTAATTGTTAAAGATAACCTGAGTTGTTTCGTTTCCTAAATGAATCACATTGAATTTAACATTAGCGACAGAGTTTTTCGGACTCATTGCATTAGCTTCAGCAAGATTTTTGAATGGATGTTCGGCGGATCCTGTTCTCAATTGATCTGAAGTCGTTGCATCAATGTAGTAATCAAATACAGCATCTGTTCCTGGTTCACTTGAATTATATACATTTGAATTTACAATCACACCATCATGACTTAATCGGAATCTAACAGGTTCATTTTGGCAGCCTTGATAGTAAATACTATCTGTATATAGACTCCAAGAGGCTCGCAGATTACCACGATAGCCCAAGTTTGCCTTAATCATACCAGCACTAGCTGGAATTAATACATTCTTTGGAGCAACCTTCTTACTATAATCAACAGAATAGCTAGAGAATCCATGATGGCAATCTTTTACAAGGTCGTAGCCACTTTCATAAATATAGTTTTTTGCAACATATTCACAAGCACTGCCTAAGGCATCACCTGAGAATAGAGCTTTCTTACCATGTGCATTTAGTTCAACAAAGATAGAGTAGTTGTTGTAATTCTCAACACCAATAGAATCATAATACGCATAATCCGATGCTGAAGCATTGAATATTCTAATATTTACATCGTCATCTATTTGAATAGTTTCATTATCAGCTTCTTCCCATGTCAAACCAGCCGCTGTTAAAGCTGCCTTTATATCTGCACCTGTCATGTGTATGTTGGTATTATCCACAGCTCTTGGTAATATGATTCTAGCATCATTGATTAGGCCAGAGTTTATTAGTCGTTGATAGTTGCCTATATGGTCTGAATCAAAATGAGAGATAATTAGATAGTCAATTTTGCTAATATTGTTCTCAGATAATGCTGAAACGATACCACCGAATAAATCAGCATCATTAGCGAAGGTATCAATCATTATCGCTTTATTCTTGGTCTTGATTATTGAACAGTCGCCTAAAGTATCAACCCCATCAATGTCATACGTTGGGAATATCACCTCTGTATAATTTGCATAGTATTCTCTGATGATGTCAGCTAACTCCCCACTATCGGCCATTGCGTCAAGTTTGTTATTGATTTCCTCTTGCACATCGAGATTATCGAAATAATCATGTACATAGTCATGAAGCTCGTTGAATTGGTTGATATAATCCTCAACAGTAGTTTTTGTGTTCTTAGAGAGCTTATTAAACATCCTAATAAGCATATTTACACGAGCATACATCCTAGCTGTTTGCTGGAGTGCAGTCCCGGACTCTTTGTCGTAAAAAGCTGGCTGGAGGCCAGTTTCAATCCAAGGTGGTAAAAACTCAACAAAGATATTTTCCATTTCGTATTTCCTTATTTAAAGTTATTTTGGAAAGGGGAGGTTGCCCTCCCCTTATCAACTAGGCTACGGTAATTACAACGTTACCAGTAACGCTTGCGATAGTAACCTTACCATCAGCGTAAGCACCTGCTACAGCAGAGCCACCCATGGTTACAGTTACAGTATCACCAACTGCTACACCCTTCAAGGTTGTAGTGTAGCGACTCCCCTCAGGGACAGAAGTTCTCTTGTTGGTCGAAGTTACACCACTCTTTAGAGTGTAAGTGACTGTGTAAGTTTCAGCCGTACCATCAGAGTCAGCATCGGAACCTACCACGAAAGCAACGGCGTTACATAGGATTGAAAAGCCCAGAGTCTGCCATACATGCAATATATGGTTTCTGTAAAGACCAAGTCCGTTTTCGAATTCTCGGAAGGTGAATAGGTCATCATAAACCTGGAAGAAGTTACGGTCAACCAAGGCAGCAATCATACCATCTACTGGAAATGCGTCGATTACTTCCTTCGTTTCGGAGTTGAACGAGACCAAATCCTTATTAAAGGAGCTGGCGAGTACGTCAACATTACAGGTTACGTCTGTTGGGTTATCCACAATTAGAACCTGCTCATCTTTACGAGAGAAGGTAACAATTGGCTTGTTATCAGTAGACTGAGCTGTGAGATAAGCGTTGTTATTGCTGTTAGCAAATACCATGTCACCAGAAACTGTTTTAACAGTTTTAATGAAGGCTTTAGCGTTAGCTTCGGAAGCTTGTGGGTCAGGAACAGCAACTACTTTCATAGCGTTGTTATTGTAAGCTTCAGCGAAGAGTTCACGCATCAGCACATACTCGTCAAGCTCGGCTGAGTTCCTCATCGTGGCGAGGAGGTTCTCAAGATACTCAGCCAATCCCTCATAGCTCTTGAAGGCTTTAGCTAGAGATTCAGGAGAATCAGTTAAGACATAGCTGTCTTGGCGGTTCATTCTGTGGAAAACTACCTTGGTATCAGGTAGGTGGCGAGTTAAGAGAGCAGCACCAGTCTGGTCAAAGGTTTGAGCTTTGATGAAGTTGTTGTAAACTTCCTCAACCGTATCACCAAAGGTTTTCTTACCCTTCTTGAATTTCCCAAGAGGATTCTGCCAGCTTTTCTTGATTAGCATTGGAGCGTAAATCATGTTAGCTAGAGTGTTGATAAATTCATTGTAAACAACAGCGTTGTTTAAATCTGTGATAGCCTCACCCACTTCCTCGATATTATTCCGAGTAGCTTCAGGCACTCTGTCCTGATAAGCTTGGGAAGCGTTATCACGAATGGTATTCAGGACTTCAATTGCATCCATTTGAATATTCTCCGTTTATTAATATTAATGTTTCTTGACAAAGTTTCCCTTGTCATCAAATAAATCCTCAAACTTCCTTCGCTCGACAGGTTCCTGTTTCAGACCTGTCTGCTCTTCGGTTTGTTGAGCTGGAGTCGTTTCAGTACCAAGCTGTGTGAATAACTTCATGTTAGCTTGTCTGATGGCTTCCATCTCTATTGTATCATGCTCATGCTGTTCTTTCAAAGTAGCATTAGTATCGTAGATTTCAGCCACTCCATTTTGAAGTTCAGCCAGCCCAGCCCTCATTTCTTCGGCTGTTTCGTAAGACCCAACTTCTTTAATCTTTTCTAGGAAAGCATCTTTGTCCATTTTGTCCTTTCGTTTAGTTTATGTTTTTATTATATCACTATCACTCATTCCTAAGTTTATTTGCGTAAATCACCCAAGGAAATCTCCGTTTAGTTATAACCTTAGGTGCTGATGGACCTGGAGTTGGAGTTGGAGGTGCTGAGGTCCAGTTGGTATTCCTGAAAGCACCAAGAAACCAAGTTAGATTCTGGTTTACGATATTTGATGGTGTTCCCCAACTAATTCCTTGACCCTGATTCTGGCCTAGACACGCAATGTAGTTACTTCCATTATAATCTTCATCAGCATAGCCTATATGTCCTGTGTACCAAGAGCCATGTCTATCAAATACAATTACATCTCCTCTTTTGATATTCTCTTTGCCCCAAACCAACTCAAAGGGAGGTCTGCCGTTTTGGTTTCTCATTAGTTCCCAACAACCGTAAGCGTATCCGTTGCCAGTTTGTAGAGATAGGCCGTATTGATACCAGAGCAAGGCCGCACTATCATAGCACTGATTACCAAAGGCGAAATCGACATTTACCCCGTGTGTAAGGAGATAGCTTCTCCATTCATTGTAAGAGACAGATTGTGGGATTATTGCGTATCCATTCTGTTGAAAGGCCATTACTTTTCCTCATATTCACAGTTATATCTACCACCTCCAGCTAATTCAATTACACTGGGAGCAAAACCTGCTAATACTAACAGTCTACTGAATTGTTCTTTTAAATCCTCAGCAGTAAAATCGTCAGCCTGTGATTCAAAGGTATATGTGTGGCCATAAGATTCTAACGTTATTTTCATTACTTCCTCCTTATTACTTGGCCAGGATAGATTAACCCTCTGTTTATTATATTGTTATATTCAGCTAGGCTCTGTGCATATCCATCATCACCAAACATTTTGTTACCAGTATACCAGCCAAGCCTTCTAGCAATTGCCCCAAGAGTGTCTCCCTTTCTTACGGTATAAGTTTCTACATATTCTGGAGTAGTAGGTCCACTTGGTTCAATTATCGTTGGTTTAACTGATGGAGTAACATCTGGTACATAATCACCTGGAATTACCCACACCCACCCAGAGATATTCATATTATGAGTAGAAACCTTTAAGGGTACAAAATTTGCATCATTAACCATTGCAGTATTACTACCAGTAGAATAGAGGTACATAGCAGTATGACCGTACTTAGTATTAAATCCCCCACTTCCAATAGCACCCTCCACAGGTGCTTCAGTATATTTCCATCCATAGTTCTTCACAAGCCAAGAGGCCACATCCTTTCCGTTCACTGGCCCATAATCTGTGTGAACATTTGAATATTCACGCTTACCAGTTGCAAGATAAGCTGTGTACTTTGAACATTGCCACCCTAGACCGTTATCATCGTTACCATCAGGAAGCCTTCTAGCTAATACCTGAGTTAGTGTAACAGAACCACCAAGGCCTTCTTCCTCCTCGTTAGCCTTGATAGTTTCCTCATCAGTAGGGGCATCCTCATTCATTATGCGATAGAGAGCTTCGTTTGCTTCTTCGATAAACTTCTCTGTGTATTCTTCAATCTTCGGAGGTTCACCACTCATGGTGATATAGCCTTCTCCTGTTTTGATACCACTAAGAGTGAAGATGAGACAGACCCCAACTACTCCCAGCCAAATAAGAATGGCCAAGTTGTTTTGGATAAAGCTACTTATTTTCTTCATCTTCCTTCTCCTTATCTTGGTTATTCTTCTGTGAGGTTATTCCTAGAAAGTAAATATTGATACCACCTGAGAAGAGTAATGCAGTTTGAGTAAGTTGCTTCCCAACTTCTTCAAATCCCCAGGTGGTACTAAGTCCTTGTACAATAAATGCTGTGAATGATAAGAGACCTACAGCTATTGATAGTTGTCTAGTGGTTTTCTTCTTGAGTTTCATGTTTGTCCTTTCTTTTATTAAATCCCTTCAAAGTTTGAGGTATCAATCATATATACATATTTGTCATACTGATGATTAGGTTCTACTTCATACCAACCAATCGTTAGCTCAACAGTAATATTAGCACTCGTTGAAATTGTATTAGAACCCTCAGGATATGCTTTTGTCTTAATCATATTGAGAGCATTGATTAAGACATCATCTTCAATTAATGTGTCAGTTGGTGTGTCTAACACATAATAGACCTCATCCCCTACTGTGAGACTACCAGAGGTGCTTACATAATCAGTTTGAATATCCTCGTTGGTATAGCTTTCAATATAACCTATCTCTCTATGAAGATAATAACTTCCATTACTTCCACTATATATTTTATCTGCGTGAGTTGTTACTTTAGCAAGATGAATATCTCCTAAGTCTACAGTGATAGGTTCTGAGTTGATAGTTACTGTTATCACACCAGACAGAGGGATTGGAGTTGCAGGAGGAGTATTTTGAGTAAGATTACCGTTAATATCTAATTGGTCTAATCGCCCCACTTTGTCATTTGTTACACTAAAAGAAATAGATGAGTTTGTTACTACTGCTGAAGTATGAGCAACAGGTACAAAGTAGAATGTGTTTGGGTTACCAGTTTCAGGTAGTTCATCGACTATTGTTGGTACAGATAAAGCATCAGCATTACTTCCTCTTGGTATACCAAAGTTTAAAGTTACATTAGGAGCTACCCCAGTATTAGTAACAGTTGCTGGCTGGTCTGGGTCTAGTGTAGTTGTAGTACCAATTCCGATAATTGGTGTTACGCCATCTACACCAGGCTCTCCTTGAGGGCCTTGGATTCCTTGAACACCCTGGCTTCCAGTTGCCCCAGTTGGTCCTTGAGGTCCCGTTGGTCCTGCTGGTCCTGCAGGTCCCACTGGTCCCGCAGGCCCTGGCTCTCCTGGGTCCCCCTTAGGCCCTTGAGGTCCAGTTAAAACTGAATCCACATTTTGAATATCTATCTCTTGTAAATCAATATCTATATTTTCCATTATTCAAATACCGTTTCCATTATGTTTAAATAACCGTAAAGAGGTGTGAATATTGTCGACCCAATAGACAACCTCAAATCATAGACATAGAAGTTTGGCTCAAGGGATTTAGTTTCTGCTGGAGTAAAGTCAACTCGGTATTTACCAGTCTCTAGCTTCGTTATACCATCGCCCAAGCCTTTGGTAATTAGCATTTCCTCATCCTCATATCCTAGTTTCACGCCCATAGTGAATGTAGTTAAATCTTCTTGGAGATTTTTAAAGGTGACAGTAAATGAAAACTGGTCACCTTGTTTTATTGTGAATATTCGTAGCATTTTAGTTACCCTCCAATTTGGTTTCTATCCTTACGATGGATTTCTCGATATTAGCGATACGGTCTTGCATCCCATTATGAGCATCCACCCTCTTAGATAATTCCCTCATCTCATCCTCTAATCTCTGGTCTCGGATTGATTGGTCGATATTATTCTTCCTATGGTTAGCAAGGTTACTAACCACGACACCAGCGAAAGCGAAGAGTCCTGTGATTATCGCTACAATAATGTTATCGCTTATCATAATTTTATTGTAACATAATTAAATGCTTAGTGTTAGTTTAATTACCTCATAACACATAGACTTAATTAGAGGCGACTCAAAGCGTACTAGGCCATCTTTGTAAGCCTGAATAAAGGTGTTGAACCTTACAGCTTGTCTACGATTCTTGAGGAACATGGAGTTAGGTTTATGGTCTTTCATAGTGATGGAATATAGCACAGGAAACTTAGGGTCATATTTATCTGATACCCACATTAATCCCTCAATCATACTTATCCACACCCCAAACTTTTGTCCTCTGTAGATAAAGTTAAAGTAAGGCATAGCTGTTGACTTCCTCTTCTCCACAAAAGTATCATCATCGTTTATAAAACTGTTATTAATACTGTAATCATCATATCCAGTACCACTAATAATCTTATAAAACTCAGTTTTCTTCTTGTTTTCGATAAACTCAGGATTCACTACATTCTCTACAATAATCGGTCTAGTCGGATGATGCCATATCATCTTACCGTTTTTATCTGGTTTATCTGTTATCTTTAAATCCCACATCAGAAAATATGGGTTATTCACAGAAGTGTTGTTAGCCAGCATAAATAACTTTACAGGAGGATGGTCTGAACCAGGCCGAGCCACTGTTTCGTAGAGATTGAGTAAAGCTCGTACCTCATTTTTCATATACCTCTGGTGTGAGCTTTGGTCATCTAGCATAAACTCATCATAGATTAGCATCGTAACATTAGGATAAGGAATGGACTTCTTATTTGAGCCAGTTGTGAGGTTAAACCCATAACCAATCACATCTGATTCAGTCCAGGGCCTAGTCTTTTGTTTACTATCCTCCTCTGTTACAACCATACGGCCATAGAATTTGTTACCATCAACTCTAAACTCATAATCAGGAAACTCTCGGCAAACATCTTTGAAGAATTCCTTAGCTGATTCCTTGAGGTCATCCTTAGTTCTTCTGATATATCCGAATTGCTCTCCTTTAGTTATCCAGTTTTTGATAGCTCGTTTCTTTGCTCCGTAAGATTTACCGCATCCACGAGTACCTGTGATGACATAAAAAAGAGCATTGTGAGTCAATGTTCTATCT
>Ga0326511_10002885_pt1 | contig 13880 bp, 12 predicted proteins | sample 0_2496_0518_D_FD_203701 | JGI IMG/M metagenome (GOLD analysis project Ga0326511, IMG submission 203701) | Bovine rumen microbial communities from UC Davis, California, United States - 0_2496_0518 | ecosystem: Host-associated > Mammals > Digestive system > Stomach > Rumen | place: USA... | reverse complement strand
ATCAAGAACTGTTAGTTTTGGCGGTTTTCCGCCTTTTCTATGCTTTTCAACATATGATTTTTCTAATATCTCCATCATTTTGTCAAAAGTTTCTTTTTTCACTCCAAACAATCTTTGGTAATCTCCTTTTATTGTTCATCTCCGTTCACCTCATGAATATTATACTTCGCTTTCTTTTTCCTGTCAAGGTTTCCGAACAGGTCTAATATGATAAACTGATAAGGGACAGAATCCCTGAAATAATAGAGGGTGCAGGCAAAAAGTGTCTTGTCGAGGTAATGGATGACAACACCTACCTCGAATACCTCGACCGGAAGCTCGGTGAAGAGCTGGCAGAGTATCAGGCTGACAAGTCGCTGGAGGAGCTGGCTGACCTGCTGGAAGTCATGCACGCTGTGGCAGAGGCTCGTGGGTATTCCATCGAGGAACTTGAAAGCGTGAGAAAAGCAAAGGCGGAAAAACGGGGCGGCTTCAAGAAGAAGCTGCGCCTCAAAGGAGTGGATCGACAATGGCAGTGAAGAGAGCTGACCGTGCTGGTGACAGCGGCGCAGAGGAAAGGTTTGCACAGCTTTTCTGTGAAGCCTTCGGCGAAGAGAAAGGTCAGTTTGTATACTTACAGCACCCCTTCGTTGATATCTACGGCAATCACAGAACGATCGACTTTGCCGTCATGACTGAGGATGGGAAGGTCGCCTTTGAGATCGATGGTGAAACGTGGCACAATCCCGGCAAGGTTTCACAGGACAAGTATGTCGATGACCTGCTCAAACAGAACAGCATGGTCTTTGAGGGCTGGCGTGTGTTTCGCTGGACGGATACGCAGCTCATCAAAACACCGGAGCGTGTCAAGGATGAGCTGATCACGTTCCTCGGCTACGCTCCTGCACTGACCTACTTTGACGGCGATACGCCTACCCAACAGGGTGCGGTGTTCGAGCTGCGAGAGCATCAGGAGGAAGCCCTCGCCAGCCTTGCGAAGATGCGTGATGAGGGCAAGGCCATCGCTCTCGTGCAGGGTGCTACCGACTCCGGTAAGTCGGCGATCGGCGTGTTGGACGCCAAAACAATCGGCAAACGGACGCTGTTCCTCGCCCACACGAAGGAGCTGGTCGAACAGGGCACAAAGAACTTTGAAGCACTTTGGAAGGGCGTTTCTGTCGGCAGGTTCTACGAGAGCTTCCACGATACCGACACCCATGTGGTCTGCGGCAGCATTCAAAGCATCATCCGAAACCTTGACCAGTTCAAGCCGGATGATTTTGACTACCTGATCATCGACGAGTGCCACCATGCGTCCGCCAAGAGCTATACGAAGATCCTGACCTACTTCCGTCCGAAGTTCACGCTCGGCTTGACTGCCACGCCGGAACGAGCTGACGGTGCAGACTTGCTGGAGGTCTTTCAGGATGTTGCAATAAGCCGGACATCAAGGAAGCGGTCGAGACTGGAGTGCTTTGCCCCGTGCGCTGTATTCGTGTGAAAACGAACGTCAATATGTCCGATATTCGTATCAACGGCTTCAAGTACAACTCACTCGATCTCGAACAGACGATCATGATACCGGGCAGAAACCAACTGATCGTCGATACATACATGGAGTATGCGCAGGGCAAGTCTACGGTCATTTTCTGTACCTCTGTAAACCACGCCAATACGATAGCAGAGATGCTGCGGGAGCGTGGAGTGCGGGCGGAGGCGGTTTCCGGCAGCACCAAAACGCCGATCAGAAAACAGGTGCTGAAGGACTATGCTGACAAGAAGATACAGGTTCTCTGCGCCTGCGATCTGCTGAACGAGGGCTGGGACAGCCCGATCACCGAGGTGCTGTTCATGGCACGTCCCACCATGTCCAAGACGATCTATATGCAGCAGTTGGGAAGAGGAATGCGTACACATGAAGGAAAGGACTTCCTCATGGTGTTCGATTTCGTGGATAATGCAAATATGTTCAATTGCCCGTATTCACTGCACCGTCTGTTCCAGATAGCAGAGTATGCTCCCGGCGGGCTTGTCCTCGGCACAAAGCACGGCATAGCGTGGGATAGAGATATGTTCCAGAAGGGTGAAAAGCCTGCCGTTCTGGTGGACTTCCCGATTCATGCAATGGACTATGAGGTCATTGACATCTTCAACTGGCAGGACAAGGCAAATCAGATGTACTCCGAAATGGAGCTGGTACGCCATATGACCGCACAGGAAGAAACGATCAGCCGCTATATCCGTGAGGGCAAGATCGTGCCTGACATGGATGTTCCGATCAGCGAACACAGAGCGCTGCATTATTTCAACAAGGAGCATGTCAAGGAATTCTGTCAGAAGTGAAAATAACGGCGGCAAACCGGAAGCAGCTCTTCATTTGACTTCTGCAATGAAATGCAGATGTCATATTCATATAAGCCGGTGTTTTTGTTTGCCTTCCTTTCCTGCATGAATGAAAAAGGAGAAGCCTCTCTTTCGGACGTCGTTGAAGCCTTTACATGGTATTATGAAGACCGCATTCAGAACGGTCTGCCAGCGGAAAAGAAGAACTGCATCTTTACAAAGGGCGACTATACTGCGAAGGATGTAGAGAGACTTGTTCTGTCTATGCCGTTTAAACGCTTTGAAGGTATGTGCTATATGCGGCATTCCAAGTATCTGGGTATCATCCAGATTGACAAGAGCATCATGAAAGATTGGTCAGATGCTGATGCGGAGGCGCTACAGAAGCGATGCTCCGAGGCATTGGAAAGATACTGGAGCTGATACATTTTTGACAGATAACTTACCGCATCTTTGGTGGTTCTGGTGATAGCTATTTCCGGCAAGTTGTGGTATACTGTTGTGCTGAAAAGGAGGTATGCCGCCATGTTAAAAGACCTTTATCACGGCAAAATCAATCCATCGGAGCGAATTCCTCGCCCAGAGCCAACGGAAATGACTCAGGAGTGGATGCAGCTTTCAGAAGAGTTTGAGAAGTTGCTCACACCAGAGCAAGTCGAAATGTACCATAGACTCTCGGACATACAAAGCGAGAGTGCTTCCCTCGACAACGAGGCACTCTATGTACAGGGATTCAAAGACGGAGCAAGAATGATGCTGGATATCCTCAAATAAGAAAAGCCGCTGAGTGGTACAAATCCACTCAGCGGCTTTTGTTATACACCAAGATGCTTTTCGATTACAGCCATGATCTCCTCAATGCGCTTATCGCCAATACCCCTGATCTGCCGGAGGTCTTTTTCAACCTCTCGCAGGTCGATGGTCTTGCCGTCTTTTTCCAGCAGTCCGTTTGCATATCGCATAAGGAAGGCTTGCAGCTCTTCACGGCTCATTTTCTTGATTGCACGATAGGTGTCACGGGTTCTGCCATATGAAGAATACTATTGCAAATCGCTAAAAATCTGTTTAGCAAGTGTCGATACAGGAACACCATTTATTAGAGGTTTAATCACTCTATAAGTTGCACCACGGTTTTTAAGAGAGTCAACCATTCCGTTGTCTCTTAAATATTCTTTAGAACATCCAGCCGCAATTTGTACAGTCACTGGTTGATTATTGCTTAAGCTTTCAATTATATAATCTTTTTCTCCGTTAAAAATCACAGTTATATAATAGTCTTTTGCAATTTCCCTTGCTTTATTTGCACTCGTGTAATAACCAACAATAGAAAACCATTCACAGTATCGTTTTTGATCATTCGGTACTCGTGCAAATGAAGATCTAACCTCAATCTTAACAGAATTTGATTGTGATTCTACAACTACATCCACTTGATCGTCATCAACATTTCTATCAAAAACGACTTCATGTGCCAAAACATCCGCATTAAAATACTCCGCCATAGTATTGATAAAGAACACGACTATTTTTTCCGCAATACAACCTGCTGCACACTTGTAAAGTATCTCTTCAGATGAGCGCAATCTACCGTCAGGTGCGTGACGGTTCATTTGGGGCGCAAGGATTTCAGCTTTTTCTAAGCTCTCCATATATATATCATCGTTCGGAAAAATGGTGTATTCAATATACTTAAATGGCACCGGCTTAGTGTTTATCTGCTTCCATGTATATCTCATAATATCCCCCTTAGTGTAAAAGAGTTTCCAGAGGTGCCCAGTTTTTTCCACTCATATCGTCAGTGTACTCAGTATTACAGATGTAAAGGTCTTCATCAATGTCTCGAACGAAGCCCCATTGCACACCGTAACGCTGCGCATAATCTTGGAACGCCTTAAACTTGTTCTCTACCTGCATATCAATGTTCTTTGTGTAACCAGCATTCATGCCGCCTTTGGTCTCTATGATCCAGACATCGCCCGTCTTCATCTTAACGATGTAGTCGGGGTAGAACAGCCATTGCTTTCCTGTAAGTCCGTCCATATACACGACAGAAAAATACTGTTGTCCTGCATCACCGTTCTTATACACCCATTCAATGCCCTCTACACGTTCGCAATACTGCTCAAACAGTCGCTCTGGTGTACTCTTACGGGTTTCGGAGGTGACGAACTCATTGGTGTATCCTGCATAAGCGTTTTTCGTCATCGGTTTGATTTTCTTGACTACACTGAATTTATACAGCTCCGACTCCGGAATGGTGAATGTAGCGGTTCTCTGCTGACCTGTCACATGAAGTTGGAGCTGCTTTCCACTTTCCTGCGCCATGATTTCACGGAATTCCTGCTTAAGCAGTTTTATGTTGTTAATGAGGAAAGCGTAAAAATCGCTTGTATCTAAAGCAAGGATTTTGAATTTTGTTTTCTTTCCTCGCATAAACAGGCGGTTCAAGATTTTTCTTGCCCTTTGTGCCGGAATAGAGGTAATGGTTTTGATGTCCTCAACAGCACGCATCAAGTAGATACCATGAGTGTGGGTGTTGATCTGTGTCTTTATCTCCACTTTTTTAGATGCAGAAGCATTCGCCATATCTGATGCCGTTCTAAATTCGCCTCGCAGAATCTTGCTATCAATTTCATGTGAGAAATTATAACCGGCGGATTCAAGCGCAAGACGGTTATCTGCCATTTTAGATCCGAGATGGTACTTTGCTTTCAGGAACTCATAAACCTTCCGAATAAGCTCTCGTTCACCAACATTGCTATCAACATCATTATTGCGCATTTCCTTTGTCAAAGAGAAATCTCTGACTTCCGGCTTGGCGAACAGCTTTCTGACCTGATAAGCCTTGTCCAGTGCGGTCAAGAGGTCGTTCTTGTATTCTGTGTCAAGAGTGTAGATAAAGCAGAAGTCAAGCACGCCGGGGAACAGATAATGCTTGCGCTCCGGCATACGGCGGATTCTGCCGATGGTCTGAATCTGAAAACGCTCACTGCCGCCCTCACGCAGCTTGACGAGAATTTTGGCACGGGGACAGTCCCATCCAGTTGCTACCGCCTGCTTCATGAGGAGGAAGGCAGGTGCGCCGTTTCGCTCGGTCAGGTCTTCACTGATAACCTTCTGGTCACTCATCCAGATATTGACCATGCCGTTGTCGTAGGTGTAGCCCATCGATGCCAGCTTGTCTTCAACAGCCTTGATGGTTTCTGGCTGCCCGACAGGAAATTGAATCAGCACCAGCGGACGGATATCGACACCAATAGACTCATAAGCGCCGAGGATTTCCTGACGCTTCTGGTCAGCCAGCTTGATGAGAACATCGTAGTCATCCTCAATGCGCTCGGAGTCCTCCACTCCCTCATTCACATAGATGGCACGGGTGATGAGACCAGCATCAATAACTTCTTCCTCCGGAATTTCGTAGAATTCCTGATGTGGCACCTTGATAGGCGTAGCAGAAACACGAATAATATGCTCTGGATCGAAAGCCTGAATGATGTCATTTGCCTTTGAAGTGTTGTTTTCGTGTTCCTCATCGATGATAACAATAAAGCGGATGCCGTCCTGATGTGCCTCTTCAATCTTCTCGAAGAGGTTTTTTCTTTCTCCGTCCTTGAGGGCATTGTTCTTCTTGCGGGTGACCAGCTCCCAGTTGATGAAAGTCACACTGCATCCCTCAAAACCACAAAGCATGGAATACGGCAATGCACGGGTATCGATGTGAGGGGCGAGGGCATCCATGCGCTCCTGGCTCTGCTCCTCCAAATTTCCCTTGCCGGGGCAGAGCCAGATGAAGGCGGTCTTGCCGTCAGTGTTCTTCAGATAGGTATCCACATACTTGACAAGGATGACTGTCTTGCCAGCTCCGGTCGGAGCTTTGACGGTAACAATCTGCTTTGTGCCAGAGGCAGTTGTTTTATTGTAGAGGAAATCAACACAGTTTTCCTGAAATTCGTAGTTTTCGATGCCGTTTACCATATCTCGCCAGCCTCCCTCAGTTCAAAGTCGAAATAGTAATCGGGGATGATATAGGAGGCGACGTTCTCCAGCATCTCCTCCTGCGAGGATGAAAGGAATACGTCCTGATTGATAAATACCGCCTTGAGCTGCGTGTAGCTGCTGAAGTTCTGCTCAAAAGCGTCCATCGCCTCGTCGTCCATGATGATGACATACTTCTGGTCGTCAATCTTAATGCCGTGTTCAAGCTGGATCATCTCCCGAATGTGGGCGAGAAGCTCCTCCGACAGTTCCTCCGATTCCTTGTCAACAAAGTCGGTACAGAAGTACATGAGATTGGCAGGAATACCGTTTGAGTATTCACTTCCGTCTTGACGTTTACCTGTAATAACGGTTTTCAAGCGCTGATACGTGACATCTTTGCAGATGCCATTCTCATTGTTGGTACAGAGGATAAATCTGCGCTGCCCGCCATCTTTCAGATTAAGTTCCATCACTGCTTGTCCTGTTGTTCCCGATCCAGCAAAAAAATCAAGAACTATAGCATCTTTTCTACGTAGGGTTGCAATTTCAATCAAGTATTTAATCAAGCCCAATGGTTTAGGAAAACTGAACTTTTTTTCGCCGAAAATCAGCGTTATTTCTTTTGTCCCATCTTGTGTCATCCCAACAATATCAGAAGGAAGAAACGTGCTTGCAGACACTAAACCAAAATCATCGCCTGCTTTTTTCATGTCATCTTCTTTCCAATATCGAAGAACGGGTTTCTTGATTTTTAAAAAGGCATAATCTCCGGGGAATACAATCCTTCCCTCATGATAATACTTATCAAATGTATCAACTGTAATCCTCCATGTAGCATCGGGGTTTGCGGGGTATTGCTTTCCGTTTTTAGGATTGACAATCGTGAAAAAGCTCTGTGGTCTTTCTGCTGCTGTTGTTTGCTTAGTAAGATCATGTATTCTCCAAGGTCTTCCGGGAAAATCTGGTGTTTCGTAATACTTTCGTTCTTTCCCCTGCACTGCCGCCTTAAACTCTAAACCAGCATAACACAAAATACTTTCACAATCTTGCGAGATACCGTAAGGAACATCAGATTTAGCTGTTCGCTTTCTCCAAGGTATTAAGGCAACAAATCTATCTTCACTAAACACTTCATCACAAAGCAGTTTTAAAGCCGCCTGTTCATGATCATCGATTGATATAAAGATACAACCATGTTCTGAGAGCAGCTTTTGGGCAATTGATAGCCTCTCAAACATAAAAGACACCCATTTGCTGTGCCTAAAGCCATCGTCTTCACCAATTTTACAATCATCATAGATAAAGTCCTTGCTTTCAGTGTTATAAGGCGGATCGATATAGATAACATCAATTCTTCCTCTGTGCGTTTTCTCAAGCAGGCGCAAAGAGTGCAGGTTATCGCCCTCCAGAAGGAAGTTGAAACGCTCCGTGCTGGGATCGCCATTGATGGTCATGCTCTCGTCAGCCGTGAACACGGGAATATGTGTCTGCATCATCACATCGACAGCTTCCTCATGTTCTTCCCAGACAAGACCGTACTTCTTTGCCTTCAATTCCTTTTCGATTTCGCCAAGCGCAATCAGCGAATCATCGTCCGAATGCTGTGCTTTCAGCACTTCGAGAAAGGCAAGCATCCTCTCTCGTTTCTGTTGTGACAGGTTTGCCATGTATTTCCTCCATTAAATAAATTGTCTTTGCTCTTTTCTGCTCAGGCACAGGTGTCCGAGTCGACACTTTGAGCAGGTTTCCTTGCTGCACCGTCTCGGCAGGTCATTTTGCCGAATGCTGTCCGCAGCTTGTCTTATCTCTGTCGCCACACCTTCAATCAGGTCAGCACCAACCGGCTCTCTGGCGGAGTTTTCTGAGTCAAGATGGTAAATCTCCATGAAGTCCGCCAGCTTTCCCGTCAGCCTCTGATAGCCGAGGGTGTATATTCTCAATTGCTCTGTGTTGATTGCATCAAGCACACGCCTGTTGGCGGTCTTGAAGTCCACAATGACCGTTTTCCGCTGCCCGTCGATTTCGACCTCCTTGACCATATCGATACGACCGTTCACGGTTACGCCGTCGCCCATGTCGATCTCGATCTGGGACTCCGCCAAACGAATATCGCCAAACTTATCGGCATTGTGTTCCACATACTTCTTGATGCTGCGCTTTGCACTCTCCAACATACGCTGGCACTGGATCGGCTTTGCGTAAGGCAGGTAGAACAACTGGTCGAATGCCTGCTGGATGAAGTCGTCGGTGATCGGTGTACCTTCAATGGCGGCGATATTGATGTTGCGCACGATGTCATGCAGCGCATTACCATAGCCCATCAGCTCAGAGAACGGCTGCTGGAAACCGTAAAACATCGAGAGCTTGAAACGATATGGACATTCGAAGTAGTCCTGCAACAGCGAGAAGTTCAGCGTGAGGGGCATCTTGCTCTGCCGCAGATCGGGCAGGTGCGATGGATCATGCACCACACGGTCGCTGTATGGCAGCATACACGGTGATCCTTTTGCCTCCTCGAAGAAGGTGGATACCGTCTTATCACGTGTTTCTTTCGCTCTGGAGATGTACAGATACTTCTTCGCTCTGGTGACCGCAACGTAGAACAGCTTGCGCTCGTCCTCCAGATCACCGTCAAAACGGCTCGATCCGGTGATCCAATTGCGCTGTATGATGTGCCAGATGTTCTTGCCGCCCACCCTTTGTGCGGGAAAGAAGTTCTTGTTTAGCCCCGGAATGAATACGGCAGCGTATTCCAGACCTTTTGATTGATGAACGGTCATGATGGAAACTGCATCCGGTTTCGTGTAGGAATTGGTGAGGTAGCCCTCCGGGTAGTAGTCCCCGGCAGTATATTTCAAAAAGGCACAGAAACCATACAGCTTCGACTTCGGCTTCAGCGTGAAGTTGATGACCTCATAGTCACCGATCACCTGACTGAATTTACCAAGATTATACAGGATGATCTCCGTTTCCGGTCTGCCATCCTCAACCAGCGAGATTCCCTTGAGGAAGTCTTGATAGATTTGCTGGAGATTCAGCTCCGTATAGAACTTCATTTTCGTGACGTCGACCGTCATGAGCTGCTGCAAGCAGTCCGCCAGCTCCTTCTTGTCCAGCGGGTAATCAACTGCCAGCCAGCGCTTGAACAGCTCCGTCGAATCGATGTCGCCGTTCAGGTATTCAAAGATGCCCTTTGCGGCTTTGCATTCAGCGGTCAAGAGCAGATTGTTCATTCCCTCAATGATAAACGGGATATCGTGTTCCTCGAACACTGTAGCGATGTCGGGTCCGATTTTCCGCTTGCGCAGCAGTACGGCAATCTCCGAATATGGAATGCCGAGGGTGTGCAGCTTTTCTATGTTCTCTGCGATAAACTCATATTCGTCATCAGGCAGGCTGACTTCCTTAAAAACGATGTCACCATCGTCATACACGGTCGAACAGCCGGATTCCATTTGTTTCGGAAGTCGCCTCGAATTATTCACGATGACGTTTTTCGCCACGCTGACGATGCCTCTTGTGCTGCGATAGTCGGTATCGAGAACGATGTACTTCTTGATGTTGTATCGCTGCATGAAGGTCAGGATGTTGTTTGAGTCGCTGCCTCGGAATTGATAGATGGTCTGGTCGTCATCGCCGACCACGCAGAGGTTTGTGCCCAGCTCCTTGAGGAGCGACACGAGGCGTTCCTGCACGGGATTGGTGTCCTGATACTCGTCAACCGTCAGGTACTTGACCTTTTCGGCGACTATTCCACGGAACACCAGATTGCTTTCGAGCTGCTGCACCATCTCACGAAGGATCAGCGAGTAGTCGAAATACCGCTCTGCATACAGCTTTTTCCGGTACTTTTCAAACGCCGTCTGAACCTCGGCACTCCACTTATGCGAATCGTACCAGTTCTCATTGAGCAGGCTCATGACACGGATGAATAGATCGGTTTCAATGTACTTCTGCATATTGAGATCGACCATGCCGATCTCCTCATAATAACGCTCGACAAACAGTTTTGTATGTACCTCATCCAGCACCGAGAATGACTGAAACTCCGGCAGGAATTCCTGCAGCATATTCAGGCAGAAACCGTGAATCGTGCCGATGTACATATTGGCGAATCCTTGCGTATTGCCGAGGACTGCTTCACCCATCGTATAGATACGGCTTTTCAGCTCCTCGGCTGCCTTCTTGGTAAATGTAAAAGCTACTATATTTTCCGGAGAAACCTCCGGCTTACTTTTCAGAATATTTACAATACGACGAGTAACGACACCCGTCTTGCCAGCGCCAGCACACGCTATGATTTCAACATCTTCATCAATAGCGTTTACGGCTTCAATTTGTTGTGGTGATAGGTTTTGCGTAAGCATAGCGTCCTCCTTTGCTGAGATATAATATACAGATTCTATTATACCACAAATCTCCAAGAATTTCAAGAGCAAAATTGAACATTGTGCAATTTTTTTGGTGTTTCTTATTGAAAAATGTGTACAAGTATGATATAATTATTCTGTCCATTTTAATATAAGGAGTGGTAGCCGAAATGGGAACCGCAAAAATGAATAGGTATGACATGGAGTCGGTGTATACTTCAGATTGTAAGCTGACACTATCTGACTTGATTGAAGAACTTCTTGATACATATTCCCCCTACAAGGGAAATTATGATACTGTCTATCATTCTCTGAAAAATCACGACAAGTCTGGCTTGATTGACTTACTAAACAGGGAGTTAGATTTTGATGTAGAAGTCATTGCTGGGCAGTCTGAACAAGAACGTTTTGATATGCTAAAGCTATTGAAGCTCTTGTATAGCGTCGAAAAAGTCGGAGCGCCACAGAAGAAAAAGGGGTTTGATGATACGCCTGTTGTTAGGACGCCATTTATAAAAATGCTTGCAAATCCAAGAACTGCTAACATTAAAACTCCATACATAAAAAACAGTGTACACGGTGACATTTTTGAAAAAGTGTTTAAGGCGGTCGAAACAAGTATAGAGGATTCTGAACAGAGAATTTCAAAAGTCGAGGAAATAAATGATTATTGGGAGTTAATAATAGAAAAACAGTTCGATTATGTGATTGATGATAGTTCTTTAATTAACCCAGCGGATAGCTTGGACGAGCTTAAAAGAATACATCGTTTCCTTGATGGAATGCTTGAACAGTTAAGCGGACTAAAGGCACGCTTAAAATCCAAGCCAGAAGGTGTATTAAAAACCTTTTTCAATATTCTTCTTACTCATCAAAAGCTCTGTTATGAGCGTGACAGAATACAAATCAACTACGAAGTATGCCTTAGCGAAAGAGTTGATGAAAAATATGCCTCATTGTTTTTGAAATACGAAAACTGCAATGTGGATTACGAAACAATTGATCTTGTAAAAAAGTATCTGAAAAGCCGCAAAACGGATAAACTTAGTCAAAACGAATGGGATAGGATTAATACGATACTAACCTTTATTTCATATTTTACAGACATACCAGATTCGGATTGTAAATACTATAAATACGCATTTGATAACTTGAGTACTGTGGCAGGATGGTTAGAAAAGGAAAAACCGGGTTTTGACTTCTCAGATGGTATTCCATTTCCAGTACTCGTAACCATTATCCAAGAAATACTGTATTTAAGAAAAAATACCCACACAAATTCCTTAAAGATAGAGGTTACAACAATCAAGAACCACCATGAAACTCTGCTTTCGGCGCTAAAACAGAATAGTGGCACAAAATCACTTCTTATTCAAGCGTGGTTGAGAAGGATAGAAAATCGTTTCAGCATTAATTATGGCTCATGGGAACTTATCGAAGAGAAGCGAAAAGTTGAAATAGCGGTTTATAAGATAAAAAGCATTATTTTTGATTATAGAAATCTTGATGACCTAATATTTGTAAATTCTTTCCTTGCCCGATTTGTTGGAAGATCGACTACCAGCCGGAAATATGCTATGGAGATTGGTGCTCAGTTTGCATCGACACTTTGTGCGGTACTTGACAGAAATGGCATCATCATAGAGAACGTCCTTTGTTTACCAGAGGCAAAAAATGTATATGATATGTTTAGGGAACTTGGCTTTAGTTCTGTAGAAAACAAAAATAGTATTTGTGATGTTGCTGACCAAGTAGCGGAGCAAATAGTGACTCAGTATAATAGTTCGTTGGGCTTTTATGTTGGCATAAAAGTAACCATTCACATAAACTATGGAAATGGTTATAGCAGAGAGGCGATACTTCTGTTGTCAATAGACAAACGAAATGCAACCTTCTTCTACAAAAATTTTTATATGGTTTCCTCCAATGACACAATAGACCGATATTGCTCATTAGGACTTGAAAAATTCTGCATAAAATAAAAGACGTTTTACTCAAGGAAAAAAACTGAATATTCTGTTACAATTAGTCTTGCAGGTAGCCCCTGCAAGACTATTTTTTTTGGAGGTCACTATAATGTTTGAAAATCAGTATTTTCCCACACCTCTGATGCCTAATTACGGCATACCCCCAGTAGCTCAGTACCAGCTTGTTATGCAGCAAGCAGGGGCTCAGGTTCTTATGGGCTTACAGAGTCAATATGCGTCCACCGGCTACCCTATAGACTTATTGCACGGCGGTGCTCATATTGTCGCACAGCTTGCCGCCATCGGGGGTGGTGCTTTAAGAGATGGCGGTGGTGGCGTACTTGTTGGAGTGCAGAGATTAATACAGCTTTCGGCGGCGTATGGTGCGTACTACGGTTACCAGCAGGGATTACAGGATGGTCGTCGCCTGTGGTGAAATTAACAACGGTCGTGGCGAAGCAGTCACGACCGTCGATTTCTCCCCCTAATACTTTAGGCTAACGTATCGGCATATTGCACAAGAACTCAGCGTGCTAAGAACACTTGTTCTACATTCCGTAGAAATAAAGTTACAACTTTGTAAAAGTTGCACGTTTGTGTGCAATTTTTGCCCCTTTGGGCGCTACTTATGGAAGGCTTTTTTGAAAAAGCAGTGTGAGGGTTAATCATGCACGACCTTCCTTCTACTATGTCTTAGGCAGTCAAATGTAAATATTTCGTGAACATTTTTCAATATTCAACTGTTTTCGGTTGTATGAACCCACTTTTCTGCCCCTTTATAGAAGACCTTTCGTCAAGTGCCGCTGGTTTTCTCCGGTGGTTATATAAGAACACCTGTCCCGGACAAGACGTGAAACTGTCTGCTGCTGCATACTGCACCGAGTGATCAACGGTGGCTCAACGGTCTGTGGCGGCACAACAGAATACACCGGCTGTCATTTGAGCTGACGGCTGCAATCCGAATGGAGCTATCCATTCCGGAATGCGGTCTGATTTGTCATGCCCATTTGCCGGTCGAGATTCCTCCATTCGAGAAAAATGGAGGAATTTTTTATGACAATCAGCGACAAGAAGTACAGAGTTCCGATCGAGATGGACAAGGAATACGCCAAGCAGGTCGGCATCGATCCCAGCGAGATCACCTTTATTAACGTGAGTTCGATGAAAAAAGAATAGAAAAAGCCGCCAAAATCTGTTATAATGAGAATAACGACAGACTCAGAAAACAGAAAGGCGGTTTTTT
>Ga0326511_10002883_pt1 | contig 13881 bp, 6 predicted proteins | sample 0_2496_0518_D_FD_203701 | JGI IMG/M metagenome (GOLD analysis project Ga0326511, IMG submission 203701) | Bovine rumen microbial communities from UC Davis, California, United States - 0_2496_0518 | ecosystem: Host-associated > Mammals > Digestive system > Stomach > Rumen | place: USA: California... | reverse complement strand
ATATAATTTCTACACTCAGGAAGATGTTGACAACGTGGCAGAGCTGAAATTGACGGGGACAGATGCTGACCGCCCAAAGATAGATGCAATTATAGATGCAGACGTGAAACGGTTCAAAGAAGAACTAGATGAGGACGAACAGATTAAGTGCAAGAGTGCCATCAAGAACTTCTGCCGCTGCTATCCCTATTTTGCCAGCATTATGCCGTTTGAGAGTCCTGAGTGGGAAAAACAGTATATCTTCTATGCCTTGCTGGTTAGGAAACTGCCAAAGTTAAAGATAGACGATAATACTCAGGGGATTCTTGATGACATTGACTTTGACAAGTATCGAATTGTAAAAGAGGAAGAGCGTTCTATTGTTCTGGAAAATCAAAATACAGAGGTTGCTCCCATTCCGGTAGGTACCGGTGGAGGTAAACCTGAGCCAGAAATGGATGCACTTTCCAACATCGTTAAGGACTTCAATGATACTTATGGTAATATTGAGTGGAAGAATCGCGATGAAGTTCAGAGACAGATAGAAGAATTGCCTGATAGAATTGCGACGAGTGTTGATTTTGTCAATGCAGTCAAAAATGGTGATAGACAGGTCGCTCAAATAACCTTCAATGATGATATTATAAATATTGTCGCTGGAATGCTTGAAGAAAAAACAGAGTTTGTTCAAACGTACTTTGCAAACCAAGATTTTCAGAACTTTGTAAATGCCAGAGTGTTTGAAGTTGCACTACATCGACTGTCTGCATTGTAATTTAGAAACAATAAAAGCCTCAGAATATGGAATACGGAATAGTTTATCTATTAACAAACCCTGTTATGCCAGGTCTTGTAAAGATTGGTATGACAACGAGGGAAGACATGGATGCTCGTATGCGAGAACTCTATAGCACTGGGGTTCCTGTACCATTCGAGTGCCAGTTTGCTTGTAGAGTTAAGAAAGCCGACTGTGCCAAAATTGAGAAAGCCTTACATACGGCATTCTCGCCACAGCGTGTTAATGCTAATCGTGAGTTTTTCCGAATACAGGTAGAACAAGCGAAGGCTATTCTAGAACTATTCCATCATGAGGACGTTACTGATGAAGTTAGTGATGAGATAGAGAATGACTTGACTCCAGATGATAAAGCAGCGACACAAAATGCCAAAGTACGTCGTCCGTCCTTGAACTTCTATGAAATGGGTATGCAGAAAGGCGATGTACTGTTATGGAAAGAAGATCCGGCTATAAGTGTCGTGGTAGATTCAGAACGGCGTGTTATCTATCAAGGAGAAGAGGTTTCAATAAGTGCTTTGTCTGCTAAATTGAAAGGTTATAACACCAAGCATATAGCTCCAGGTAAGTATTGGACTTATAAGGATAGATTACTTGATGATATTTATGACGAAACTTATCCATTTGAAGAGTAAAACTTAAAAACTAAAACTATGTATATTCGCTCTATTGAACAAGCAAGTCAATTGACAGATGAGGAAATATTAGATTTCCTAAAAAGAAACTGGAAATCCGAGGATCTACGATTCGTTGGAGAATATACGGGTGATAGGATAATCCGTGTGTTTTCAGGCGAATTGCGAGTTAAATATCCAATTTTGAAGCAACCCGTTTTCTTCAAATACACAAATCCCAGGCTTACTGTTGGTAAACACTATTCTTTTAGATGTGAACTTGCAAGTAAAGATTTCAGAGAGCGAATCGGGAATCCATTCTTCTTGAATATCATACACTCGACCTTAAGAGAGGATAATGAGTCTGCGGTTGATGAAATATCAACTTACCTGCGATTGGAAAACCAATTTTTTATTGGCCAATTCTCTCCTGGGCTTAAATCTGGGTCATATCGTATAACAGATATACGTAATACAGATTTTACAAAAATTGAGGATGAAGAGAATGGTATCAAAGATTTATCTATTTGGTTTTCCTGCCAGGATAGGCAATTTAACAAGTTTGCTTATTATAAATTCACTTGGACTCTTCAAAAGACTTCTCCGTTAACATTTGGTATTGACTTAGACAAAGAAGTTACTCCCATATATCCAAAAGATATAGTGGAAAGTATACGTGGCGGACTCATGGCTGACAAAATGGGAGCAGCTAAGAGAACAACTAGAATGTTGGACACACTGAGGAAACAGTTAACTCAGAGTGGAAAGGAAGTATTTATATATGAATTACTGCAAAATGCAAATGACTATCCCAGAAAAATAAAGGATGGAGAGAGCCGCCTATCTTTACCCGTTGATGTGGAATTTCATATCACCTCTGATTACTTGACCTTTCAACATACGGGCGAATATTTTAATCCTAAAAACATTGCAGCTATTTGTGATATAAATGATGGAGAGAAGTCAGACAATTTGGAGGCGATTGGCTATAAAGGCATCGGTTTCAAAACGGTGTTTCTCGATAATGATTATGTGTACCTGAATACGGGCAAATATTCATTCCGATTCGATAAGTCAGCAACAAATGTTATTAATACCCCTTGGCAAATTCTGCCAGTATGGACAAATCCTGAGTCGGTAGACACCACTGTAAAAAATGTCTTTGAACGTCATCCCAGCGATTTGTTCAGAGTAAAGTTCGCTTTAAAGCCGAGAGATCCACATATTCTAACAGATAGAACACGAAAAGATAATTATATCGATCTGTTTACGAATGTATTCGATACTGAAAGAGTCATTCTTTTTATTCCGAATATACACAAGGTCAGCATATTCTTTGGTGACACTCCAACCCCAGCTATCTCACGATCTAAAGATAATGCCAACTGGTGCGTCTCAAAAGCTTTAGTGGATGACATCCCCACACATATCAGAGAACGAATTAATGAAGCTCTCTCCGATCCTGATGCTGATAAAAGTGATGGGTATGGGAAAATTCCCAGAAAGTATATCAATTTCTACAAAACCTCTGTAAAGTTTGCTTGTGAAAGGAAGGGAAGAGAGCTTATACCAATAGAAGACTCTATCCTATATTGCTACTTGCCAGCTAAGAGAGCAAAGTGGGGTTTCAAATTCTTAATGAATACGGATATGGTGCCCAATGGTTCCAGAGACGATATTGAAGATATTGAACTGAACCATGAAATAGCCAAGATAGCAGGACGGCAATTCTATTTCTGGGTGCAGGAATTGATTAGTTGTGGGGAATATAATCTGGAATCTGTTTTCTCTCTTATTCCAGATTTCAAAGACTGCAAAGAAAGACATAAGGATTATGAAAGCTTTATCGAAGAGTTCAAGCAGGAATTTGAAGAGCTTATAAAAACGAAACCTTTCGTTCCGGTTGTAAATAAGGATGGTGCAACGCAATATGCCTGCATCAATGAGATCATCAACGACCAAACTGAGTTAACAAGGGCAAACATAATGTCTGATTCGGACTTTATGGAGATTATGGAGCTATCTGACTACTACCTTCCCATCCAAGAGCTTCGTGAATCCCCATCATTCATGTCTTTCCTCTACAGTTACTCACCAGGGGATCTTGATATTGATTTTACGGATGTAAAGAGTAAGTGCTCGACGGAAAAGTTCAGAGAATGGTTGAAAGATTCCACTAATAATAATGGTTTCCTTGGACATCTCTTATCCCAAAAAGAGTTATCGAAATTTGCAAAAGAGGAAATATTTATAGAACATAAGGGGCAACTATTATCTGCCAATAGAATGTATTATGAATTCGATAAGTATTGCCCTGAGATACCTTTCTTAAAGACGTTTGTCCCTCATTTGTCAGAAAAGACAAGAAACTTCTTTGAGGATAATAAAGATTGGCTTGAATTTTCAGAAGGTAACTTTATTGAATTTGAAGCTACTAAACTGGTTAAAAGCTACGTTGTTAATGATGAGGATGCGGTTAAAACCATAGATAACCTTGCCAACTCTCTTGCATTCTTTAATTTCATTGCAGCTAATAGTGTCAGTCTAACTGGAATATTCAATAAGATACCCTATTTTGATGAAGATCTAATCCACCATTATGGGCTAGACGGCATAACTTATTTCTATGATGAGGATGCATTCAACCTGTCAAAAGAGAAATGGTTGGGAGAAAATAATATAGTTGTTCTTTCACATCAATATACAAGTTCTGATTCTGATGGCAAATTAAAAGAAGTTTTTGAGACCGTAGGCATTGGAGATTTTAACCGATCGTCTTTTGTCATTGAAAAAATAGCAGGTGATAATAAATTTAAGTCCAATATTAACAAGGCTATCGATCAAAATCCTGTCACGAGTTTGTCATTTTTAAAATATGTCTTTTCAGAAAGAGAAGCATTTAAGGAGAAAGACGGCCAACTAAAGGATTACGTGTTAAGATGTCTGAACATCGAAGGCCATGAGCTATACCTAAATAACGACAATCTCAGATATTTTTCTCAGCCTTCATACCAAGGAAATACAACTTTCGCCGATAATGCTAAACACAGTTGGCTTGGCATTGACATGATGTATTGCCTCAATAATGAATATTTCGATAACTTCTCCCAAGAAGATCAGAAGTTGCTAGAGAGTTTTTTCCGTCAGTCATTCGGGATAAAGACATTTACGAACAAGTCTTTTTTCTCAGATGTGGTATTAGGGAATAAGAAAACACTATTTCCTGCGCTTAATGATAAAGAAAAGCTAACTGCATTCATAAATTATCTAAAGCGCGACTCAGCTGACATATTTGACGGGTCACTCTCTTATAACGACATTAAAGATATGCCGTTCTTACTGAGCAATGGCTCTGTAGTATCAAGCACTTCGTCGCCTAATTTATATCTGTACGATGAATCGGCTATAGAATTGGAAAATAAAAAATGGCTTCCCGATGGACTCATAAAAGTATTGTCTGAGGTCTATTCAACAGGGTTTGACGAAAAGACATTGCAATTATTAGACATCAAATCATTTGCCAAAAAGAGAGTCATAGAGGGAATCTTAGATAATTATTTCTTCAAGCGTAGCATTGCAGACCTCAGTCAGAATATCGATTTCTGGCGCTATGTGAAGAATAACATTAAAGAACTGGATCCTTTAGACGCATATCTGTATGTGAGATTTGCAGCTGAAGGAGATTTGAATGCCGATCGATTAGGCTACACTTTATACATTTCAGATGTTTATCAAAAGGACGGAATAGAGTCTTTGGTTAGACGATATGACGAGACAGCCTTGTTCGTTTCAAAAGATTATCTTGAAGATGATACAGAAGGAGAAAAACAAGCATGGGTAAGGCTCTTCAAGAAATTGGGGCTTAAGTTTGATAATAAAGATATTTTGTTCAAATCAGTTATCCCCAATTTAAAGACAATCAACGATGATGCTGTTGTCGCAATGATGACTAAGCATTTGAAGGATATTAAAGAGGAATGGAATAGCATAAAAAGTAATATTATCTATCTACAGGTGAGGACTCGATTGGCAGGTTATCAGTCTATCTGCAATTCTATTGTCGTTAACATTAATGAGGATAATGTCTCAGAACCGTTCAAGAATATCGTGCTTTCAAATGAAATAGCTCCAGAAATACTCAACGCAAACAAAGAAATCATATTACTTATCGCAAATGAATTTGGCTATTGTGGTTTCTTGAAAAGTAAACAAGAGTGGGCAAGTGCAAAGCTAAATGAATATATCCAAACTATCCAGAACGATCCAGAGCAAAGAAAGACTTGTCATGTAGACTTTATTCGTGAACTTGCAGTACTACAAGATAACGGCTACATATTTCCGAAGGAATTGATTTCTCAAATTCTGATTAAGACTAAAGACGAGACACCTTGCTATTTAAAGATTACGGATCCCAAATTGACTTTGGGTTCTGCATACAAGCCGTCCTGTGATTATGAGGCCAATGGAATAGAAGCCTTTTCATACGTGTCAGAGGACTACATCACAACAGACAACAGAGAAACATTGTCTGCATTCTTTAGGTCTACCGACATTCATTACAGATTTCACACAAGCGATACTGTACATCTTGCAAATAGGCAATTTGCACTTTATTTCTGGAAGGATTTTTTCCCACCACGTGCTAATGACATTAAGGCATGGATTGAGCATGGATATTTTAATTGTACTTGCATTCCTACAGAAGATAGCGTGAAAGATCCTAAATCGCTATATTCTCCTGAGCTTTATCATTACGCTAAGTGTGCACCGAATTGGAAAGAGAATTTACCCGCAAAAAGCGTAGTAGATAATATACATGATGTGCAAAACAGAGAAATCTTCATGTTATTACCGTTCAGGAAGAACCTAAGTTTTGAGGATTGCTTGTACTATCTCTTGAATGCGAAAGACTCACGAGAAGATGAACATGGAAGGAGGCGAGAAGTGATAAATTGGATGCTTTCTGCAAGTTATACGCCCGAAGAGGCAGTCGCACGGTATAGAGAACAGCCAAATGCGAAATGGCGTAATGGCAAAGGCCGTTTTGCTCATATAAGCGAGTTGTTTGCGATACATCCTGATGCAAGACAGGAGAGAGAGATTTTCCGTGGTGACGAGCATGTTATGCAGACTGGCATGTTCCCATACAAAGTAGAAGATTTCGAGCGTATATGCAAATTATTGAAGATAACTCTTCTTAGAAGCTCAGATTTTATAACAACACCTGTTAATTGCGCTGATGAAACTGTTGCCATGCTAAAGACGCTAAAGCCAAAACTCCTTGTACTGGCGGCAATTCAAAATCCAGAAAGGTATCAATCAATTTACGAGGGCTTTGCCGAAACTATTCAGCAGTACAATTTCGTAGTATGCGATAAGATAGATTTGGGCTATGAAAGCATACACAATGATGTTGAACGCATATATACCGATGACGGCAACATTTATTATGTTAACTCATGGCTCCATCGTCGTACATATTCAAGATTCTGTAAAACGATAAAGCGTCTGCTGGATATTGAGGTTTACGACGAGGTCTGTGAAGATGTACTTGAAGATTCCGTTACTGTAGAAGAATGTATTGAGAAATATTGTTCCTCTCTATTGTATGACAAGACTTTCCTAAGCTATTTGGAAGGACTTAACCATACAATTAGCGTAGAAGAGGAAGAGCCTTTGGCCGAAGATGAGGGTGAGTATTATTCACAACCTCTATCTGAACCAGAGGAAGAATCTGATAATGAGGATGTTGATGTCAGTACTGGTGCAAATGATGATAGCACAAATCAAACTTCCTACAGCGGAACAACGCAATCAGGATCCTCTTCATCAAATCAAAACCAGAGTTCTACAGGCTCAAATTATGAACGTCCTCATAGTCAGCCTAGTGAAGACGATGATATGGACTCTAACCAGGATGATTCTAGCAACGAATGCTGTTCGGATGAAGAAACGGATAATCCTATCGATAATGATACTATTAATGTTGGGGATAATACTAACGATGGAAGTAGCCAGTCACATCACGAGCCTCGAAGCGAAAGGAGTAGTCAAACGGGCTATCGCCGTCCATCTGAATCTAGCCGTCCGAATCGGCCATTCCCTGAACCCAAACCCTTCTCAAAGGAAGATGTCGAAAGATTCAAATCTCGCGGTGCTGCAAGAACTATTGACGAAAGCAGTGCTTCTCCTATCGAAATAGACCAGCTCAACAACCTTCTGGGCACGGATATGACAGCTGAGGAAATTGCAGACACGAACTACTTGGTAAGAAAACGTCTATATCAAGATCTTAATGAGAAAGGTTACGAAACCACTCAAAATGAAGAAGAATTTGTTAAGCATAAGAAAGCTGATTATCAATTGAAATCTGGAAAATACATCCAGACATGCAGCGCAAGTTATGGAATTCTATACATATCTCCCTCTGTTTGGAACAAACTACGTGACGAGAAATGTATTGTCTGTGTATATCGTGGCAAAAAATCAAATGAATTCTTCTACCTTCATTCAACAAATGATCTCTTAACGTGGGTTAATGAGGATGACATCTTGATTAAGCTGACAGGCGAGGATAAGGCAGACGTAGTTAATGCTCTCTACTCTAGTGTACTCGAAGGTGTTACTGGAACTGCATATACTATGATAAGAGTCGCTTCCAACGCCATATATGACCCCGTTTTTGCACCATTCAAAGATAATCCTGATCAAATTGATTCTCTTGATGAACTATAAATATGATTGATATGATAGAAGATAAAATAAAAGGTTATAAATGGTTCTTTTATGACCAGCTTCGACAAATGGAGTTGGAGTTAAAGACTATTGTCACAACGCCAATAGCACAACTCATCAGTAGTGGAAATGTTAATATCGGCTATATAGATAAGGTCATTCAACAAAAAGGCCATATCATTATTAAGTTTCCCCAAACCCATGCTCCACGTCTGAAAGTATTGAAGAATTTTGTTATTATCAAGAAGAAAGCTTTTCAGGATTTCGGAACACACCCAAGGGATTGGAAATGTACACTGAAAGAATTTAGGGGCGATGCTTTATACCACACTATCGGTTCAGATCTATTCCCACTATATTACCATCCTTCAAATGATGGATATGTACATATTGAGTGTTCTTCCGTTTCTTTGAAACTATATGCTCTTATAGAACAAGCATTGAAAGAAGGTAAAAACTTATCAGTTTTAGTGTGTGATCCATTTCCACCAATGGACTATCTCCAGAATCTCGTTAACTACATGAACGAGTTTCCCAACAACAAAGAGTTGCTGTTGGAACCAAAGATCCAATATGAGGATTGGCATCCAGAAGAATTGAGTTTCAAGGCAGATAAACCAAATGAAATTTCAGAAATCATATATGATACTCTTGAAAAAGAGGATTGCTGCATTCTTCAAGGCCCTCCAGGAACCGGTAAAAGTTATGTTATCGCTACCATCATTTCACGTTACTTAGAAAGCAACAAGACGGTTTGTGCAACGACTATGGCGAATAAGGGTCTTATGGAATTGATTCTTCAAAAGCCTTTAAACGCGGCATTAGAAGGTGGAAAAATATCAAAAACCAATCTTGCGATAGACGAGTCTGAAAGAGCAAAAGGACTTACAGCTGCCAATAAAGATCTACTTACGCCTTCAGGACATTTGATATGTGCGACAAACTATACCTTATCAGGACTGTTCGAAGAAATGAAGGATGATAATAGTGTAGATGTAAAGAAAGAGGTAAAATCCAGACCTCATTACGACTTGGTGGTTATAGAAGAGGCTTCTCAGGCATTTTTAACAGCTATTGCCGCATTTAAATCTTTAGGGACAAAGTGTCTTATTGTTGGAGATCCCATGCAGCTTCCCCCTATTGTAAAGTCGTTAAATAAGCCCCAATACAAACTTTTCAACTCAACAACACAAATTGAAGGGATGACAACCTATGCGTTGGGAACGGACATCAAGGCGTATAGAATAGTAAGTTCTCACCGATTAACGGCTAGAAGTGCAGAACTGACTGGCATGTTCTACAATAACAGGCTGACTTCCGTTAATAGAGAACGTCCTGATTTCTCTAAAATTAATGATCCACATCTTCTTCCAAATGGGGGCGTGGTATATGAAGTAACTAATGACGTAAGGAATTCTCTTTGCTCCGAAACAGCAATAAGAATAATCGGGGAGATTCTTGACAAGTTCAAAAACAATTATCCTGATGCAGAAGTGGCAATAATCGCCCCCTTCAGAGACACAGTGAAAGAACTTCAGAAGCATTTCTCTATTATAGACTCTTTGCGAAACTTAACTGTAGAAACTGTGGACCGTATACAGGGAATGACTGTAGACTATTCAATTATGTACTTTCCTGGTTGGAAACCGTCTTTTGCACTTGAACAAAGAAGATTCAACGTCGCAACAAGTCGATCCAGAACCACTACATTATTGCTTAGTGACGTTCCTTTGGAGGAGTTGCATTCCGCTCCCGAAACTGTTATTCCTTTCGTCGAGCGGTGTTCAAAAATTAGCATAGATGACAAAACCATTAATTTACCTCCAGAAGTTGTAGACATAATTGAGCAAGAAAATGACCGACAATCAGCACCAACTGACGATTTAGCACCCACGCCGACACTCCAGGGCGTAAAAGTTGTTGGAAAAATTGACCTTTCAAAATATGAGCGTCCCAAGAAAGAGATTAAACCAGGGAAACAGAATTACTATATTATTGATACTAATGTCTTTGTAAACTGTCCTGACATTTTAGATAAGATAGATAAAGAATACCCAATAATTTTGTCTGCTAAAGTAACAGATGAGCTTGACAAAATGAAGGTAAAGTTAGATGAGAAGAGTAAGCAAAATGCAGAAAAAGCGCTTAGATTGTTGAATAGAGAAAGTAAGCACAAGATAATCTATGAATTCGCCGATGTTTCATTGTTGCCAGATGATTTTAACAAAAAATCTCCGGATAATATGATTCTATCAGTTGCACTAAAATACAAAGATGATAATCCAATCATGCTAACCTCAGACAACGGACTACAGTTGAAATCAAAGATTTTTGGCATTACAACTATTTCATTAAAAGATTTTCTTAGAAAAAGATAAGATAGCCCTATGCCTAAAGAAATAACTGTTCAACAATATGCGCCATCGGAGATTATTAGCATACTCCGCAATCACTTGCTGTAATAAAGAGAAAAGAAGATGAGTATCATCTTTAATGACGAGGAAGTATATTTTGAGAAGTTTTCTTGGAGATTTGATAGATAATATGTACTTTTGCGGCATAAATAATAAGTAACCTCGTATGAATATGGAATTGCCTTTTACAGACTATTTGGTCCAAATAAAACGATCAATAAATGAAGTGGTTAGTACAACTGCTTGGTTTTCAACAACGTCGCTACATTTCAACGAGGATGAGTATTAGGACTCTGATTTAGAGTTAACAAATTAAAAATCAGCGAGATAAGCAAATCTTATTTGTTTGTCTCGCTGATTGTTTTATCACTATTATCTCATTTTGTTTTGCTCCGTTTTAACTTTCAAAAGTAAAAAATGGGCAAGATATTTGTTTTCCCAAAGTAAATAATGTATCTTTGCACGCAAAATGCGTATTCCGGCGATAGCCGTTCACCAATTCCGATGATATCCGTTCACTCGGTTGGTGATTTACTCTATCGGCGGCAAAGTTAATATTTTTTTCTCAAACTCTCGCCTTTCAGCTCAAATCTTTTTGATTTATGCACTAATCTGTCGAGGCAAGCCTCGGCAATCAGCTCGCTCTGGAATACACTGTACCAGTCAGCGACGGGCAGCTGGCTTGCCAGGATGAGAGCCCTGCGGTTGTAGCGGTCGTCGATGATCTGCTCGAAGTCGTGCTGTATCTGCCCTTCGAGCCTGACCATGCCGAAGTCGTCAATGATGAGCAGGTCGTGGGCTGAGAGCTTGTGGAAGAAGTTGGTCTCACGTCCCTCCAGATGCACCAGCCGCAGCTGGTCGATGAGTGTGTTCATCGTGAAGTAGAGCGTCTTGTAGCCCTGACGGCATGCCCTCTCGCCAAGGGCACAGATATAGTAGGTCTTGCCTGTACCCGTGGGACCTATTACAATAGTGAACCGTCCGTCGCGTATGTAGCCGCCTGTAGCTTGTTCGGTGACATCGGCGGTGGACAGCCCGCGTGTGGTGTCCATCTCCAGTTCCTCAATGGTTCCCTTCTGCCTGAAGCCTGCGTTCTTGATTAGCCTTGCGATGCGGTTCGCCTGGCGTGTGTCGCGCTCATGCTGCAGCATCAGCTGCATGCCGTCGCGCAGAGATACCTTGTCCAGCTGGTGCGTCTCTTCGAGCGATGTCCAGCACGCTGCCATTCCCGGCAGCTTGAGGTCGTGTAGGAATCTTACGGTTTCGTCTGTCATAGCTTGATTCTGTGTTAAAGGTGAAAAATGCTTGTTACTTGAAATATCCGTTGCCACGCATGTTGGCGTGGTCTGTGGGTACGGGGGCGAACAGGCACGGCTCGTCGTCGGCCTGGTGCAGGTAGTTGTTCTTGAGGATGGCCTCAAACCTCTTGTAGGCGAACACGCGGTTCTCAAGGCACTGGCGGCAGGTGAGGTCTACCAGTGAGGCCTCATACTTCCTGTAGGAGGAGATGATGGCTCCGCAGATGCGGTAGTACACCTCCTCGGGGTTGCTGGTACGTCTGGGATTGAAGATCTCGGTGACGTATGCCTTGCACTCCTCCGACTGCCTGCCTGCCCACGTGATGTAGTACGCAGCACTGCGCTCCGTGACGGCCCGTGACTTGGAGGCCAGGTGTTCCGGCACGTGGGTGTATCCGTATTCATGCTTGCGACTGTGCGTGGCCACCAGCTGGTTGTCGACGTATATCTTCACCCATGAACGCGTGAAGATGACCCTCGCCTTGCGCCCGATATAGGCGTAGGGGGCACTGTAGAAGTGGGTGACCCTGTCGTGGCGCAGCTCCACGAAGCAGTTGTTCTGGACCTTCAGGTCTGCGTAGTAGCGCATCTCGAAGACCTGTTCCGGGAGCGGCTTCAGCTGCGGTTTCTCCATTGCGTGGAAACGCTCCTCACGGGTGTAGGGACGCTTCTGCATGCGTGTCTGGTTGAGCATCACGTTCTGCTCCTCCACGGCCTTGTTCAGGGCCAGGAGGCCGACGATGTCGCGTCCCCTCAGTTTGGCGGCAATGCGGTTGTAGGTGATACGTACGGCATCTTCAACCAAGGCTTTCTGGGTAGGCTCTCCCGGGTCGCATGGCAGCACGGTGAAACCGTAGTGGTTGCCCATGTCCTGCAGGGCCTTGTTCAGGACCGGCTCATGCCTGTCGGGCGTGATGACGGCGGCCTTCAGGTTGTCCGGCACTACGATGGGAGGCACGCCGCCGAGATGCTCCAGACACAGGCGCAGGGCGAAGAGGAAGTCCTCCGTGCGCTGCGACGGCACGCAGCAGGCGAAGATGTAGTCGCTGTAGGGCATGCAGCCGATGAACACCTCTGCCTTGACGACTTCTCCTGTCTCAGGATCGGTGTAAGGCAGCTTGTCGCCTGCGAAGTCCACCATCAGCTTCTCGCCGGCCTTGTAGGTCATGGCCAGTACGGTGGTGATGTCCTTCTGGGCCACGAGGTTCTGCTTCAGGTGCTCGTAGAACTGCGACTTGCCATAGCCGTCGGGATGCGTCTGACGGTACTCGTCATACAGCAGCTGCCGCGTGACATGCAGCCTGCGGTCTGACAACTGCTCGCGGAAGTAGGGCAGCAGGCGAAGGAACTCCTTCATACGCTCGTCGGTATATGCAGGGCTGCCTGCATGGAACATGCCCTCCAGGACAGGGTCGTCTACCAGAAGCAGATCCTCTATCTTCCAGCCGTTGGCCTCGATGGTCTGCATATAGCCGCCCACGGTCTCCTTGTTGATTGGTAACTGGCGGGCTATGCCGCGGTTCGATTCTCCACGCTGCTTCAGCTGCAGCACTTGCTTGATTAGGCTCATTTCCTTTACTGTTCCTGCCATATTTGTACTGGTATTGGGTGAATAATATCCAGTACAAAGATAGTGGTATATCACCAAAGAGTGAACGGATATGCACCGGAAAAAGGGCGGGTATGCGTCTCCTGACGGACTGGTTGAACGGGTAAGCTCCGGAAAAAGGGCTTTGCATGTTTCCGAGACTGCAGACCTGAGTGAACGGGTATGCAGCGGAAAAAGATTGCGACCATTTCCCGATTGAACGGGTATGGGCCGGAAAAAGGGCTTCGCCGGACACCTGTTTTCGAGGTGAACGGCTATGCACCGGAAAAAAGTCGTTTCAACAGTCAATTTGTCCATTTGTTCATCCTTTTTACAGATGAACGGACATCAAATCATGGCATTTTCATGCCTTGCCGGGGCCTTGAAGACCCCTCGGAAAGTGAACGGGTATGGGGCGGATTACGCACATCTTTTCTCATATCTTCTTAGTTTTACA
>Ga0326511_10002881_pt1 | contig 13883 bp, 12 predicted proteins | sample 0_2496_0518_D_FD_203701 | JGI IMG/M metagenome (GOLD analysis project Ga0326511, IMG submission 203701) | Bovine rumen microbial communities from UC Davis, California, United States - 0_2496_0518 | ecosystem: Host-associated > Mammals > Digestive system > Stomach > Rumen | place: USA... | reverse complement strand
CATGGGGCATTATCTTTGCAGTCATTTTTAAGATGCTGGATTCCGTGATTTCAGTAAAGGTCACTACCAATAACAAAGAAGTGGATACACTTCTTGAACGTAACAGCAAAAAGCAACATTCTGGGAAGGGTATCGTTGTATGAAAATGAAAGAAATTATTCTGGATTTTACGTCCTTGCTGGATGTTATGATGATAATTCTGTTTTGGTTTATCATCAATTCACGACAACAAATGCAGGAGCAAGTCAATATTGCTGAACAAAATGCTGCTGCTGCGGTGGCTCTTGCAGAGCAACAGACCTCACAGGCACAATCTCTGCAAGAGAGTGCCGAAAATCTCAAATTACAAGCCGAACAGGATTTTGCAGCCATGAATCCCAATGCACAAACTTCCAACATTCAGGCAATCCGTGACTTTCATCAGGGTAGTATCAAAGTTTGCCTTGTGATGATGACAGAGGGATGGAAAATTGAAGTGTATCAGGGAGATGAATTTATAGAAAGTGTATCTGACAGGCATAGCCAACAATTGGGAATTGAATTGAACCGTATTTTCCAAAGTGTGGGCTATGCGCCGGATGATACGATTTTATGTGTATTTACATTTGATTCATCAGAATCGGGAACAAGGTCGGCTTATGCGGAAATTACAGAGGCTTTCCGGTTGATTCAGCTCGGAAATAAGCGTTTTTATTACACAGAAGTCGATACAGCTGTCATAGAAGGAAGTGAAACAGAATGAATCACAGAGTAAAGGGCTTTGCCTTGATAACGGTTGTGACAGTAGGAGCTGTCTGTTTGGTGGGTGGAGCTGTCGGGGGCTATTTGTATGGAAGGTTCAGCGGTGGCGGAAGTGGCATCGGTCTTGGCGGTGAAGAGGGTTCAGCCCTGATTGCAGAAGAGCAACAGGAAGTTGCAGAAAATTCCACATTGCCGGAGGATTTCCAGCCCATCACGGAAGATTTGACAGAGGAAATCACCGAACCCATTACAGAGCCAGTTACAGTCCCCATCATTGAAAATCTGGACACAGTGGAAATTATCATTTCCGGAAATGGTTATCTTTACCGGAATACCCCTGTCAGTCTGGAAGCCTTGAAAGGGGTTTTGCAGACGTTACAGGGTGATGATTATACCATCAAAATTACAGATAAAAAAGCCTCATTGAAAGCATATAATGAATTGGTGGCTTTATTGGACGAAATGGAAATGCATTACATAGAAGTCAGTAAATAAAAGATAGTATCTTGATGCAATTAACATTTTAGACATATTTTATTCATATTGCATCAATAAAAATATGGTAGAATGGACAAAAGAGTGTTGATTCTTCCTAAAAGAGAGGGGGAAAATTTTTATATGTATCAATATCAGAATCCACAAAATTTTGAAGCTTATTTTAAACCAATGATGGCAAGAAGACCCCAAGGAGTGTATTGTTGTCGTTTGGTTGGCTATCATCCCGAAGTGAAAGAATGGATACAAAAATATTACAATACAGCCCGAAAAAATGGCGTGATTATTGAAGGGGGCATTCCCAATCCTGACACCCGTCATATTGAATTTTACACGGAAATGATGGGTTCAGCGTTCCAGATGAATGAGTCTTTCATTCAGGCAAGCCTTGCCAGATGGTTGCCTCGCATGAGTCCGAAACAAAGGCAGGAAGTTGCACTTTCCATTTACCAGACGTTGGAAAATTTGCAGAAGCAGGGGAAAAGTACTGGAGCATTGAAAAATATCTACATCAAATTTATGTGTTGGCTGTATTATAAATTCGAGCGGATTGTCAATGCATTAGGGAATAATGACCTCCCGAAGATTCTCTATGAAAAAGAATCTGGAGAGGTGACAGTATATGAATTGCTTTTGTTGTCGGTGCTTTCCCATGCTGGTTGTGATGTGTTGTTATTGCAATATCATGGGGATGCAGAGTATCTCAAACAAGACCCCAATTCACAATATACACAAATTCTCAATGTCGCAGGCGCACAGCCATTCCCTCAGGGCTTTTGCTTGAAACAGCAACGGCAGGAATGGCAGGAAGAATCCAGCCGTCAAAGGCTTTATGGAACATTGCCCGAAATTCATAATTGTACCAATGCATGGATAGAAGGAAAGGGCTTGACGGAATTCAAGACTCCACCTGCACAGCGTGGCGATGACCCCAATTTGTTTTATAATGGCTTTTGTCGGTTTGTCGGGGTGGAAGATAAACAGGGCTACCAGAGTGAATTATATCAATTTCATCAGGAGCTGAAAAATGAAGGCAGACCCCATTTGATTTTTGATGAAAAAATCCCTGTCCCCACTCCACAGGAAACGGCAACCATTCCAAGAAAAAATTATGGACGCATGGAAGACTTAATCCTGAATTTGTCCGGTCAGATTCAGGCGAATGATACACAGCTCCGCCGTCTGATGGTGAAAAGCTTTGTGGATGTCATGTTGGAAGAATCCCAGAAAAAGGGAATGATGATTTCTCCTTTGACGAATTTAGCAATTTGTCTGCTTTGTTGGCTGAAACGCTATCAAAATGACTTGTTCGGCTCGTGGAGAATGCCACAAGTGAGTATGGTCATTTGTTTTGGTGGGACGAAAGATGAAAAGGAAGCTTTATTTTTGCGATTCCTTGCAAGGTTGCCTGTAGATGTACTAATTCTCATGCCGGATTATCAACAAAGATGCTATATTGAGGATGCTTTATTATACGAAAAGCGTTATGACCAGAGTTTACAATTGGATAGCTACCCTCGTGAAAGTTCGGATTTGGTGCTTGGCACAACGGCTTATCATGCAGAACGGGAACTTGATACACTCATGTATCAGGATACTGGTATGTACAGAAATCAGCAGTATTCGAAAGCGAATTCGATTACCCTCCGGACAATGTATGAGGAAATTTTCATTCTCTGGAATGAAGAGGCAAGATTTCGCCCTAATTTCAGCGTGATTGGAAATGAAGTCAATATTCCGGTGATTTTTGCGAAAGTTTCCGGTGTGAAGGACGGCGACCAAAATAAATATTGGCAGGAAGTTAAAAAATTGATGGCAATTGATATATTCATTGTGACAAGAACACCCCTTGTCAATCCGTTGATTCCGAACCCTGTCAAAGACCAAGTGCCGTCTATGTTGCGTGGTTCAGAATTACTGCGTGAAAGGGTGAAAAATAGTCCCGCTTATCAAAAAAGCTATGGTTTTTTGAGAGAGGAAATGCAGGAGCATATTCTCGATAAAATGGAATTGATGCTCAATCAGAATCTCATCAAGCCTGTTGAGGGAAGTAACCTGAATGTCAATATCATTGCAACCATTCTCACCTTGCCAATGGATTTGATACGGAAAATTCAGAAATTCGATTTCACCAAAGTACCCCCGAAGTTTTTATATGTGCAGGTGGGAGAACGTGTGATTTCGCAGGAAGATGCGATAGTTGCGGCATTTTTGAATTTAATCGGCTTTGATGTGGTCTTTCTTGTTCCTACAGGTTATCAGAGTGTTGAGAAATATTACCAAAAGTCCTTGATGGAAGAACATCAGACAGGTGAATATATTTATGATATGCGTGTACCCAATTTACAGCGCATGGCAGAAAAAACGCAGAAATCCGCTGCAAAAGCAAAACAAGGCGGTTTCTTTGCAAATATTTTTAATAAAAAGTGAGGTAATTTGTTATGGGTTTGGATTTTAAGAAAAACAATCCACAGCCGGCACAAAGTCCGGCAAATGCGCCGGTAGAGGCGACTGTTGCGGAGTCTCAGACACTCGATATTCAGCCGGTAGAACAATATGATATTGTGGCAGAACGTGAGAAAATGAATCAGCTTGTCGGTTCGGAAGAAGTCGATAAAATTGCAAGTCAGATTGAAGTGTACAATATGGATACCATTGTCACATTTGGCGCAGAAGCAGCAGAAGAAATTTCTAAGGTTTCTGATGCGGTACTTCGTAATGTGAATATGAGCCAATTGGATGAATCTAGTCAGATGCTCAAATCCCTTGCAAAAATTATGAGTGCTTTCGATTCCAATGAGTTGAAAGATGACCCCAATTTCCTGCAAAAGCTTTTTGGAAATGCAAAAAAGCAAATTGAAAAGATTCTTGCAAAATACAATACTATGGGAAAAGAAGTCGACAAAATTTATGTGGAGCTTCGCAAATATCAGGAAAATATCAAGAAATCCAATCAGTCTCTTGGTCAGATGTTTGATGCCAATGTTGGCTTTTATCATGAGCTGATTAAATACATCCTTGCAGGGGAACAGGGCTGTCAGGAAATTGCAGCTTACATTGACCAGCGTCAGAAAGACCTTGAAACAACAGGGGATAATTCCATTCAGTTTGAATTAGACCAGCTTCGTCAGGCACAATCCATGCTGGAACAGCGTGTTCAGGATTTGCGCACAGCGGAAATGGTAGCGATGCAGTCAATCCCCATGCTGAAAACAATGGAATTCAGCAACTGGAATTTGTACAGAAAAATCGATTCCGCTTTCATTATTACCCTTCCTGTCTTTAAGCAGGCACTTGCTCAGGCGATTTTGCTCAAACAGCAGAAAATTCAGGCTGATGCAATGTCCGCCCTTGACGAAAAGACCAATGAACTTTTGATTAAAAATGCACAGAATACCGTTGACCAAGCAAAATTGACCGCTCGTCTGGCTTCTGGTAGTTCCATCAAGATTGAAACCCTTGAAAGAACATGGCAGACCATTATGTCCGGTATTGATGAGGTTCAGCAGATTCAGGATGATGCACATAAACAGCGCATTGAAGACCAGAAGAGATTGCAGGTTATCAAGGAAGATTTCAATAAGCACTATCATATGCCCGATAAGAAGAATTAAGAAAATGAGAAAGTCGCCTGTACTCATTCCGAATACAGGCGATTTTATTTACATCAATTCTCCATGCTGTTCATAACTGCTGACTTTGACAATTTGATTCTTTTCATCCACAAAAACGACTTTTGGATGATGTTGCTGGATTTCTTCAGGGGTCATATCGGCATACGACATAATAATGACGGTATCGCCCTTTTGTGCAGTCCGTGCAGCTGCTCCATTCAGACAAATGATTCCGCTCCCACGTTCACCAGCAATCACATAAGTTTCGATTCTGCTTCCATTATTCACATTCACAATGTGTACACGCTCATATTCATAAATTCCGGCGGATTCCATCAAATCTTCATCAATGGTAATACTGCCGACATAATTCAATTCTGCCTGTGTCACAATTGCTCGGTGAATTTTACTTTTCAGCATTGAAATCTGCATACTGTCCCCCCTTTACACGTCTTCCGTAAAGAAGTTATCAATCAGGCGAGTTTTGCCAATATATACCGCCATTGCACAAAGTGCCGGACGGTCAATGGTTGGGATTTGTTGCATGGTGGCACAATCTACCATTTTCACATAGTCAATCTTTGCAAGGGGTTCGGCTTCGATATGCTTTTTCATGGCATCCAGAATCACGGAACAATCTGTTTCGCCCTTCTTTACCATATCCATCCCCAAAAATACCGCCTGTGACAATACCAGAGCCGCTTTGCGTTCGTCTGCATTCAAATAGGTGTTGCGGGAACTCTTTGCAAGCCCATCTTCTTCACGGATGATGGGACAGCCAATAATTTCAAGGTTCATATTCAAATCGTCAACCATGTGACGAATGACTGCTAATTGCTGTGCATCCTTTTTCCCGAAATAAGCACGGTCAGGCTGTACAATGTTGAACAATTTCGAAACCACGGTACAAACCCCTCTGAAATGAATCGGTCTGCTTAAACCGCACAATTCCTCCGTTAATACCGTCATATCCACAAAAGAAGAGAATCCCTCATGATACATTTCTTCCGGCTCTGGATGGAAAATCAAATCTCCGCCGTGTTCTTCCACTAATTTGGCATCATGTGCAATGTCACGAGGATAGCTTTCTAAATCCTCATTGGGTGAGAATTGCATAGGATTGACGAAATCAGAAACGACTGTCCTGTCGTTATCCCTGTGAGAGGCATCAATTAAGCTAGCGTGTCCTTCATGCAAATAGCCCATTGTCGGTACAAGCCCGACTGTCAAGCCTTCCTTGCGCCATTCCTTGACCTGTTGGCGTACTTCTGCGATAGTTTTTACAATTTTCATGATTGATTATCCCCCATGATTTCATTGATTACTGTTTCATCAATTGCATAGGTGTGTTCCATTGCCGGAAAACCCCCTGCTTTGGTTTCGTTGATATAATCCGAAATGCCGTTTCTCATGATTTCGCCCACTTCTGCAAATTTTTTGACAAATTTCGCCGTGTGACCTGTCGTCATGCCCAATGCGTCCTGATAAACAAGCACCTGACCATCACAGCCATTTCCTGCGCCAATCCCAATGGTTGGAATATACAGCTTCTGGGTGATGATTTCCGCCAATTTTGCCGGAATCCCTTCCAAAACCACAGCACACGCACCAGCTTCCTGAATTTTCAAGGCATCATCAATCAATTTTTTCGCCTTGTCAAGGCTTTTCCCCTGCACCTTGAAACCGCCGAATACGTTCACGGATTGAGGGGTTAATCCCAAATGTGCTACCACTGGAATGGAGGCATTGACAATGGCTCGAATTTGCTCACAGACTTCTGCACCGCCTTCTAATTTGACGGCATTCGCTCCGCCCTCTTTGATGAGCCGTCCAGCATTGACAACCGCCTGTTCTACACTCACCTGATACGACATGAAAGGCATATCCGCCACAATAAAGGCATTCTGCGCCCCTCTTGCCACACAGGCAGTATGGTGAATCATATCTTCCATTGTGACAGGGAGCGTATTCTCATAGCCCATCATCACCATTCCCAAAGAATCGCCAATCAGAATCGAATTTACTCCGCATTCGTCCATAATTTTTGCCGTGGTGTAGTCGTAAGCTGTCAGCATGGTGATTTTGTCACCGGTTTCCTTTTGCTTTAATAAAGTCGAAACAGTATTTTTCATTTGTGAATCTCCTTCATGTTAATGTTATCTTTCCAGCATTGCCGGATAAGGTACAATTTTAGTATAACATGTCATTGTGAAAATTATGTGAAATTTTCGGGGAATGATACCTAAATTTTCCCCAAAATAACAGAATCCCCCGAAACCTTTCGATTTCAGGGGTTTTTTCTGGCGGACAGAGAGGGATTCGAACCCTCGTTACGCTATTAACGTAAACACGATTTCCAGTCGTGCGCCTTAGACCAGCTCAGCCATCTGTCCACCCGTAAAAATATGTAGAAGGGAAAATGGTGCGAGTGACGGGACTTGAACCCACACGTCGTTTCCAACACTAGCACCTCAAGCTAGCCTGTCTGCCAATTCCAGCACACTCGCATTTTCCATCTTCATTTGTTTTGCTGTCGTTTTCCCGACTGCTTTATTATTATATCACAGTTTCAAGAATTTGTCAATACTTTTTTGAATGTTTTTTGATAGAAGGTTTTGAACATTTCAAGCATTGAATTTGTTCAAATTTGACAATCCATTCAAATGCTTTCCGTTTTATAGATACGAATATCAAATAATGCCCCATGGGGACTGGCATTTTTTACCTGAATGCTCCCATGTTGAGAGGTAATAATTTTTTGTGCGAATGCAAGCCCCAAGCCGAAACCTTTTCTTGAAAATTCCTCCCCCTGATAGAATCTTTCAAAAAGGTGGGGTAAATCCTGCGGAGAAATGCCGTTTCCAGTATCTGTGATGATGATATTGGTATACAGCACATTTTCCACAGACTGAATTGTGATTGTCCCGCCGTGGGGAGTATGTTCCATGCAGTTTTTGAGGATGTTCAAAATAGCTTCTGTCATATACATCAAATCAACATTCAAAAGGGGATTGTCTTCAATTTCAATGACAAGTGCAATATCTTTGAGTTCAAGAGAAATTTCGATAGGCTCAACAGCGGATTTTATCAGCTCCTGAACGGAAATTTCCTGCTTTTGGAAGCTAACCGCTCCAGCATCCAGCCTTGAAATCCGTAGCAGAGTTTCCAGCATCCACTGCATACGAGACAGCAGGGAATACAATTCCTGAATATGTTCCATACGTTCCTGTTTGGGGAGGTCAGGCTTTCTGAGCATCCCCAAAATGACAATCATAGTTGTGAGAGGAGTCCGGAGCTGGTGAGACATATCTTCCAGAGATTCTTTCATAAACTGCTTTTCTTTGAGCAGTGCTGAATTTTGTTCACGAATGCGGATGGTCATTTTATGGATTTCGGCGGAAAGAATACTGATTTCCCCCTCCTGAAATTCGTCAAATTTGGTATGTTCCGAACCGTTTAGAATTTCGTCAATCTTATCACAAAGGGACAAAATTTCTTTTTTGCGGACGTTCTGGAAATATGCTTGTATTGCAAAAATTGACACGCAAACCACCAACAATATCAATGCACATATCCAATTGAAATAGGCACACGCACTACCCCCAATTACTGCCGGAATCCATTCCAATATCATTTGTTTTCGGTTCATGACTGCACCGCCTTATACCCCATACCACGGACAGTTTTCAAGATGGTGGGGTTCTGTGGGTCGTCCTCGATTTTGTCACGGAGTCGTTTCATATAGACATTGAGCGTATTATCTCCGACAAATTCCCCTGAAAATGTCCACAATTCGTCTGCAAGCTGTTCCCTTGTCAAAAGTTTGCCCATATTCGTGAAAAATATCAGCAATAGCCGATATTCCAGCGCAGAAAGAAAGACTTCATTCCCATTTTTGAGGACAAGACCCCTTGATGGGTCAATTGTAACATTCTGACACTGCAATAATTTCGGCGCAGACGTATGCCGGCGCAAGACATTCCGGATTCTTGCAATGAGTTCCCTTGGTCGGAAGGGCTTGCTGATATAATCATCTGCCCCCATTTCAAAGCCTGCCACGGTGCAATTCTCGTCAGCGGATGCCGTCAGGAAAATGACAGGCACGTCCGAACTCTGCCGGATTGCCGAACACACCGAAAAGCCGTTTCCGTCCGCTAATGACACATCCAACAGCACACAATCCGGTGAACACGTCCGGAACAATTGCAACCCCTTTTTTTGACCGTCCGCCATGTGAACTGTATAGCCCTCTGTTTGCAGATAGCGAACCAGATTTTTCGCTAATGTCTCATCATCTTCAATCAATAGAATTTTAGGCATGAAAATTCCTCCTTTTGTATGGTTTAATGCAATTATAGCATATTTTCCGCACCTCTGCAACCGAAAATTTCAGAATCTTACAAAATTGTAAGATAAAAGAAATGAAATTGTTATTCTAATATGTTATAATAATAGCAATGAAGAAAAAGGACGGTGTTCAGTATGGAACTCTTGAAAGTGGAAAATTTATGCAAAACCTACGGAAAAGGTGAAAACGAAGTCAAAGCGTTGGATAATGTGTCTTTCACCGTGCCAAAGGGACAAATGACGGCGGTCATTGGTGCATCTGGTTCGGGCAAATCAACACTGTTACATATTTTAGGCGGAGTTGACCGCCCCACAAGTGGGAAGGTTTGGCTTGACGGTCAGGATGTTTTTGCACAAAATCAGAAAAATCTTGCCATTTTCAGACGGCGACAGGTCGGCTTGATATACCAGTTTTACAACCTGATTCCGGTACTGTCCGCAGAGGAAAATATTACTCTCCCTCTCATCATGGACGGCAGAAAACCTGACAAAGAACGGCTTGAACAAATGCTTGACTTATTGGGGCTGAAAGAGAGACGGCATCACCTCCCCTCACAGCTTTCCGGCGGTCAGCAACAAAGGGTATCTATCGGAAGGGCATTATTCACCTCTCCGGATGTGTTGCTTGGTGACGAACCCACCGGAAACCTTGACAGCAAAAACAGCATGGAAATTTTACAGCTCCTTAGAAAGTCGAATCAGGAAATGAATCAGACCATGATGATTATTACCCATGACGAAAATATTGCTTTGCAGTGTGACAGAATCCTCACCATTTCAGACGGTCATATTGTTGATGACCAATTGACAGGGCAGGGGGTGTAAATCATGTTCGAAAGACTGCTTGCAAAGCGGTACATAATAACGCAAAAGCGACATTCTATTTTAACAGTTTGCAGTATTATAGTAGCGATTGCCTTAATGACAAGCCTTTTCACGGCATTTTCCACGGCGATGGGCTGTATTCGTGATATTGCCTATCATAATGCACCTTATCACTACAAAATCATGCACTTGACGTTACAGCAGGCGCAGGAAATGGAAACTCAGTTTCCAGAAGCGGAAAGCGTGAAACTTGTCACCGAAAAAGATTATACTTGTAGTATCGAACTTTTCATGAAAGACTATATCGGCGACACGAGAGAATATTTTCTTGCACACGGAATTGAAACGGTAGGGAATGAATTTTTCGACTGGAATCAGAACTTGACCAATCAAGACTTGATTGATTTGAATGCTCGTGCAAGAATGGCGCAGTATTTCGCCATGTTCTATGTGTTAATATGCCTGATTGCCGTCATGCTCAGACTGATGATTGACACGGCTTTTGAAGTCTCCTCGAAAGAACGTGAACGGCAGTTCGGAGTATTGCAGTCAATTGGTGCAACCCCGAAACAGATTGTGAATATCATCACATTTGAGGGCTTGCTGTTGAGTGCGATAGGTATTCCGTTAGGGGTGCTGTGTGGTGTTGGATTAGGGTATGGAGTATATCAAGCTGTCCTGTCAAGCGGAGTAGCAGAAGCCTATCTGGGGGCGGATAATGCAAATTTGATGCAATTCCATGTCAGTCCCTTGTTATTGGTGGCATCAGCTATCACGGGTTTGGTATGGGTGCTGTTATCGGCATACGGTACAGGCATGAGAATTATCAAGATGACCCCTATTCAGGCAATCAGCAACCGCAGTAACACCGTGAAAAAAGTCCGCAGACATTCCTTTTTTGGCTTACTGTTCGGATGGATGGGGAAAATGGCTTCCCGAAATAATCGCCGTCAGCCGAAACGGTTTATTATTACGACAGTATCATTGACATTATCCATTCTGTTATTTTCCTGCTTTAATATTGTGATGGAGAAATTCGAAAATCTCATGAACATAAGCATTCAGGAAGTTTACAATGGTTTCACTTGTGACTTTATGTTTGATTCAGCAACAGGAGCGAATGGAGATTCTGTCGATAAAATGCTTTCCATTGGTAAGGAGCTGGAAAATGTCGGATATTTCAAAAATGTTGGATATGGTGCTAACTTTTCCAGAAAATTTGTCTATCCCAATGGAAGAAAAGAATGGTCTTTGATTGGTTACATCAATGAAGCAGAATATAATATTGAGTACCCGAATGCACCTGTCAGCTATGACGAATTGACGAAAACTAACGGCTATATGCTGATTTCCTATAATCCGACACAAACAGATTTCACGGATGCGGATTCCGTTCCTGTGGTTATCAATGATAGTGTCCGTCAAAGACTCAAAGACAAGGAAAACGGTGTCGAAACACCCGAAAAAGAAGACAAAATTCGAGATTTCCCGATTGCCTACCGCTATCAATTTGGAGAAAATCAGAATATTTACGGTGGTTTTGGCTATACATTGATTCAGACACTAGATTATTATTTAGCACATGACAGTGAGCTTTATGGAAATGATACCGTTTGGAGTTCTTTTACCTGTGACATTGTGGATGATAAAGACTACCCTGCATTGATGGCATGGGTGGAAAATAACCCTGATATTGAAATGGATGAATACCAAAATTTCTATTTGCAGAGAAAGAAACTTCGTACCATGACTTCCGCCATTGAAATTGGTGTCATGTTCCTGAATGTCATGATTGCTTTAATTGCCATTGTGAATATGGTCAATATTCTTTCCACTGGTATTCTCAACCGTAAATCTGAACTGGCTTCTATGCAATGTTTAGGCATGACGGAGGGGCAACTCTACGGCATGACTTCCATTGAATGCGCCCAATATGCCTTGATTTCAGGAGTGGCTGCATCACTATTGGGCTTTGTGATAATTTTCATCACGGAACATTTTGTGGAGTTGATTGGAGCAGAAGATTTTTATCAGGGAGTTGGGAAAATCAGCTATACCGCCCCATTACCTCGAATTTGGATTTGTGCGCTGGTGGCTTTTGCGGTGGCTTTGATAGCGTCTTTCATTCCGCTGAAAAATATGCAGAAAGAATCCCTCTCCGAACAAGTACGCAGTGTTGATTAAATTGGACAGCTCCTTTGCATTTTCGCAGAGGAGCTGTATTTTTGGCTTGACAGATAGATGTTAATTATGCTATAATAAGTAGTAAACAATTCAAATCAGGAGGGATTGACTTTATGAAAACGGCAATTATGACCGATACCAATAGCGGTATCAGTTCCGCAGAAGCGGAAAATTTAGGGGCATTTGTTCAGCCAATGCCTGTTATTTTGGACGGGAAAAATTATCTGGAAGGAATTGACGTTACCCATGCAGATGTATTTCAGGCAATGCATGAAAAAAAAGAAGTTTCCACTTCTCAGCCGTCAGTTGGGCTGATTATGGAACAATGGGATAAAATACTTTCAATGGGCTATGATGAAATTGTCTATATGCCAATGTCAAGCGGGTTAAGCGGTTCATGTGCATCAGCTTTGGCAATTGCGGAAGATTACGGCGGAAAAGTACAGATTGCAGATTTGCACCGGATTTCCGTTACCCTCCGTGAAGCGGTTACGGATGGGCTGAAAATGTCCGAACAAGGGTTATCCGCTCTCGAAATCAAGAAAAATCTGGAAAATAATGCATTCAATTCAGTCATTTATTTAGCAGTTGACACATTGGAATATTTGAAAAAAAGCGGACGTGTTACCCCCACAGCCGCTACCATTGCAATGGTTCTCAATATCAAGCCGGTATTGGTGACATTGGGTGGTAAGTTTGATACATTCGCTAAGGTCAGGGGTATGAAAAACGCAAGACAGAAAATCATTGAGGCAATTCAGGTGGATTTACAGGAACGCTTCAAGGATGTTCCAAAAGAAAAGTTGCACGTTGCAACAGCTGGTTCATTCGAAACTGAAGCAGAAGCCAAAGATTGGCAAAATCAAGTACAGACTGCATTCCCTGATTTTGAAGTCTGCTATAATGCGCTTTCCTGTAGTGTGGCATGTCATACCGGAATAGGAGCTGCTGGATTGGCAATTACAGTGATTGACAGATAAATGTTATATTTTTGTTGTGAAATGTGCTTTACTTTTCTGTAAAAATGTGATATAATATTAGTGATAATTTATCAATTGTAAGGAGGAATCCCCCATGAAAAACAAAGAAACCGTTTGGAATTTCTATGCGCCTGTATATGATACATTTGTAAAGTCCAATCAGGCAGCATATGAAAGAGTGTATGAAAAAATCCGTGCAATCTGTTTCGACAAGACCGTCTTGGAAATTGCAACTGGTACGGGCTTGATTGCGAAGCATATTGCAGCTGCAACCAAAGAGACGGTTGCTGTCGATTTTGCGGAAAATATGCTCAAGGAAGCACAAAAAGGCATTGTCCCTTCTAACTTGACATTCCGTCAGGCAGATGCAAAAGCCCTGCCTTTTTCGGATGACAGTTTTGATATTGTCATTATTGCCAATGCCTTGCACATCATTGAAGAGCCGGAAAAAGTACTCGCTGAAATTGCAAGAGTTTTGAAGCCGGACGGCATTTTAATTGCACCGAACTATATTCATGAAACAGGCAACCCGAAAACTGCTTTCTTTTCCAAGGTGCTTTCCACAGCTGGGATAACCTTTGATGCACGTTGGAATGAGCAGACTTATCTTGATTTTCTGGAAAAAAACGACTTTTTTGTCGATAATGCGGAAATTCTGGAAGGCTCAATTCCCATGATGTACACAGAATGCACCTAC